>Ga0209184_1001379_pt1 | contig 16335 bp, 13 predicted proteins | sample EN8Hudsemesocosm_2_FD_184627 | JGI IMG/M metagenome (GOLD analysis project Ga0209184, IMG submission 184627) | Methane-oxidizing microbial communities from mesocosms in the Hudson Canyon - EN8C Hudson Canyon (SPAdes) (version 2) | ecosystem: Environmental > Aquatic > Marine > Cold seeps | place... | reverse complement strand
TATCACAGGTTCTGGTTTCAAAACCCTAACCGAAGGCCAAAAAGTACAGTTTACTGTGACTCAAGGTCAAAAAGGCCCTCAAGCTGAAGACATCGTAGTTCTTTAATTGAGTGTTTTAGCTTGCAGCCCATGCTGCAAGCTAACTTTTATTAATCAACTCCTGTTCCGTCTTTTTCTCCCCACCGTAAATGCACGCCTGTAATACAAAATTAACCATCTATGAATTTCACGTTGTACCTTAAATGACAGGTAAATTCTGCTGCCTAATATAAAGTCTATACTGATTTAATTGCCGTCACTTTTTTGGATAGTGTTAATGTGGACTTGATTCAGCCCTCGGATGAGAAACGGATTTCGGCACGTTTTAAGACCGATTTTTCAGCTCATGTGACCACCAATAATGGCGAGACGTTCCCTGCCAATGTGAGCAACATTTCTCTGTCGGGTTTGCAGCTGTGTTGTGATCATTACCTGGTAAAGGCGCTCATGTCGAAACTTGAACCTCACACCATGAAAAACCCCATTCGATTTTCATTAAACTTTACGGTAACCACCACCCAGCGCACTCATGTACCTGTGGATATAATTTGTCAGCAGGTCTACTTGCGTCGTCTGGGAGATGACAGTTTTTTATTGGGCTGCATGTTTGAATCGTTTGATCATGGCAGTGAAAATGATTTAAAAGATCATCTGCAAAATTTTGGCGTGAAAGAATAACCGCTATAGGCGACTGATTTCATAGGTAATGCCCAGTCGCTTCTCTGAATCCTGGCCCCGTTGAGAACTGAAATACAAACGCTGTCCATCCGGGCTAAAGGCTGGCCCGGTTAATTCGCTGTCGGTTTGCCCCGTCACTTGCAGCAAGGGTGTTGGAGATCCATTGGCATCCAACAATACCAGCTGCATATCACCCCCGTCTTCAGCCACTAATATATCGCCACTTGGGCTCACGGTTACATTGTCTACGCCGCTTAAGATGGCAGGCTGGTGTTGCTTGGCATCGTATAAAACCTTGATAGTTTGTGCGGCTATATCCAATACCCAGATTCGATCATCACGCTTGGTAGAAAATATGATTAACCCTTTTTGATACCAGATGCCTTCACCACCCCTGAATTTAGTGGCCTCTTTTACCTGATAGCGAGTACGGGTAGACAGTGCATTGTTCCAGGGATTGGGTTCGGTGATGGCTTGCCAGCTTACCCTTTGTTGAGCATCCACCACGGCCACTTCCAGCACGCCCGCCGTCAAATCCGGTAACGGATTACTGGGGGTAAAGCGATACAGGCAGCCGTCTTTTTCATCCTCGGTGAGATAGAGCTGCCCGCCATCAGGATCTACCGCCACAGCCTCGTGTTTAAAGTATCCCAACGCTGGGCGCTTAATGGCGGCTTTTTTTCCAAAGGGGTCGGTTTCGTACACCGCCCCACAATTCACCTCTTCACAACTTAACCAGGTATGCCATGGGGTGACACCACCGGCACAATTGCCCACAGTGTTGTCCAATATGGAGTAGGCATTTTTAATATTGCCCTGGCCATCAAAGGCAATGGCCCCCACCCCGCCATCGGGGAAGTATTCTTCACTGTTGCTTACATATACCCAACCGTCACCCTGGGCAAAACAAGCACCACCATCCGGACTTTGGTGCCACTCATACTGGCTGTTGAGTACTTTTTTACCCGAAACTGCCACGATCCGCGAATTAAATCCCTTGGGCAGGCGAATACCGTTGGCATCGGCAGCCTGCAACGGCCCTGTCACCCTAAACCCCTGGGCATGGCTCAAGGTAGACAGCTGCATGATACTCGCGCCCACGGCCAATACCGGCCCTTGTTGTAGGGCATAACTTAAAAATGTACGTCGAGTGAGAGATTTGTCCATGTTAAAAGTCTAGTGCAGTTAGTGTTTTTTGACTAACAAGGTGGCTGATCTAGTCTTATGGCATAACCCCTTCAGGAAGCGTTATGTTTCGCCCTGCATTATTGATTATTTGCTATTGCCTGGTGGCGCCAAGTCAGGCCCAAACGCTATTCCTGTCGGACGAGGGACACTATAAACTCGCCCCCTACGTCTATTATCTGCAAGAACCAGACAGAGCCCTTACCATAGAGGATGTGATTGCCAGTTCGCCACCTTTGACCTGGCAAAAAAATGAACTGGAAGACTTTAACTTGGGCTTCAGCACTAAGGGTTACTGGCTAAAGATAAAACTCCATAACCAGTATCCCCTAGTCAGTAAATGGGTATTGGAAATTGCCTACCCGTCTCTGGATTATGTGGAGGCTTATTTTTATGACAGCGCAGGCAATATAGATGCGCTTTATTTTGCTGGAGACCAGTTTGAGGCTGTTAAAAAAGTCGTCAACCATCCACACATCGTTTTTCCGGTAAACTTGCCAGCTCACCAAGACTATACGCTCTACATACGAGTAAAAACCCAAGGGTCAGTACAGGTCCCCCTTACCCTATGGCAATGGGAAGAATTTAACTTCCACACTCTGGTGCATTTTTTATTACAGGGTATTTTCTACGGCATGGTATTGCTCATGGCGCTGTACAACTTCGTAGTTTGGCTAGCCGAAAAGAAAGCCATTTACCTATACTACGTCGCCTATATTCTGTTTTTCGCCCTGTTTCAAGCCTGCCTGCACGGCATTGGCTTTCAATTTATCTGGCCAAATCTCCCTAAGTTAAACGACGTAATGACGCCCGTAAGCATGGCTCTCATGGTAGCCGCATTAACCTATTTTATTAATGACTTTTTTACCTACCAAGAGTCCCGCCCTAAATTGCACAAACTGCTAAAATTCGGCAGCTATTTTTATACTGTGCTGGCGATAGTTTTCATCTTCACCCCCTATTCTATTGCCATCGTGATAATGACCATACTGGCATCTATTTGTATTTTTTTACTGGTATTTTTGATTATCTACATGCTGAAAGTTCACCACCCCAGTGCCAAATATTTTGCCCTAGCCTGGGTGGTATTTCTCAGCGGAGCAGCGTTGCTGGCCGGCAATAAACTTGGGGTAATCCCTATCACCATTTTCAGTGAATACGGCCTGCAATTTGGCGCTGGCCTTGAAATGATGTTTTTATCTCTGGCTCTGGCCGACCAACTGGCCAGCAGTCAAAAGGCCAAGATCCAGGCTCAGGAAGCATCCTTGCAACTGGCCTATCAGGTAAATATGGAACGGGATAAAACCATAGCTGCCGAACTTGAAAATTATCGTTTGGAAAAAGAAAACTCTCAAAATCTGGAATCACTGGTAAGTGAGCGCACCGAAGAATTAAATACCGCCATGGAAAAACTCTCCATTGCCCATGACAAGTTAAAAACCGTGAGTATCACAGACGCCCTTACTCAGGTATTTAATCGCTTTTACTTTGACAAACACTGGCGCATTGAACACAAACGCGCCTATCGGGAACAAACTCATTTGTCTTTGATCATGCTAGACATAGATCATTTTAAGAGTGTGAACGATAATTACGGCCACCCGGCAGGCGACATGTGTTTACAACAGGTGGCCCAGTGCATTTTAAAATATGCCGCTAGGGACTCGGATATAGTGTGTCGTTACGGGGGGGAAGAGTTTATTATTATCTTGCCCGGTACAGATGAACTGGGCGCCATCGCGGTGGCCGAAACCACTCGCGAGGAAATTGCCAAGTTAGAACTTTGCTGGAAAGAGCAGGCAATTAAGATCACTGCCAGCCTGGGAATCAGTTCATTGATTCCTAATAACTGTCTAAATAAAAACCGACAATTCATGGTGAATCAGGCCGACCAGGCCCTGTATCAGGCAAAAAACAGCGGGCGTAATCAGGTGATTTTATTCGATACCCAAGTGCACTAATGTTTAACTGAGCTGCTATTTTTTATCGTATACCACAAAGCTGTAGTCATAAGGATTTTTGTCAGACGCCTGATAATCTTCACGACTCACCTCGACCCACTGCTTAAAGTTTACCTCTGGGAAATACGCATCTCCCTCTATTTCGGCGTGCACATGGGTCAGGTATAAACGGTCGGCTATGGGCAGCGCGGCTTCATAAATACTGGCACCGCCAATGATCATCACCTCTTGCACATCATTTATGAAATTTACTTCTTTGGCCAATTCGATGGCGGCTTGCAAAGAGGCGACAACGCGTACACCTTCTGCCTGAAAATCACTGTTACGACTAATGACAATATTGGTACGATTTGGCAATGGGCGACCAATGGAGTCGTAGGTCTTACGACCCATGATGATGGCCTTGCCCGAGGTAGTGCGTTTAAAGTATTTTAAATCTTCGGGTAAGTGCCAGGGAAGGGTGTTGTTGATGCCCACCACGCGATTTTGGGCAAATGCAGCAATTAAAACAATTTTCATGGAAGCCAGGCCAAATAGAATTTGCGCCAGTTTAACGTAATTTGGGCCGACTTGCAGCGCTACCTGATGTTATGGCCGTGCACTGGCCAGGCCGTTTGCAATCTCAGTAAATCCATCAGCCGATCGATTTGCGTATATATTCGGGCCATAAATCGCCATATATTGGGGCGCAGAAAAACTCCCCCTGCAATATATCAATTTCCAAAGACTGCATTTTATCCACTTTCAACTGGCTATGGGCGCCACGGGCCATCACTTCTATACCCAGGTTGTGGGCAATATCTATGATGATCCTGGCCACCGACATTTTACTTTGGTCGGTATAAATGTGCTGAAAAAAGCTTTCATCCAGGCACAGATAATCCACATCTATTTCCCTGAGATAACTTAAAGAACTGTAACCGTTGGCAAAGTCACACAGACAAACCGCCAAGCAAATTCCGGGCACGTACTTACTTAAAGTTTGCAGTTGCTCAACATTTCTTACTGCCGTTTTTTCATTGATCATTAATACCACTTTCTCTGACGCCAATTTATTCAGTGCCAACTGACGTACCAGCATATTAATGAAACTTTCACAGCGTAATTGCTTTTCACTGATACTGATGAAAATTTGCTGACGGGCTTCAATACAACCTGATACTTGCCAGTGTTTAAATTGCCATAGGCTTTGTTGAATCCACCAGTTGCCCACCTCAATAATTAAGCCGCTGTCTTCCACTAAACCGATAAAGATATCCGGCAGTACTACACCGGAAGTGGGATGTTGCCAGCGAATTTGGGATTCCATGGCAATTATCTGATGCCCCTTTCCACTGTGCATAGGCTGGTACTGCAAAAACAATTGCTGTTCTTTAAGCGCAGCGATCAAACCTTCTTCCATGTTGGCGCGCGCCATGGTTTTAAAATTTAAACTCTGTTGGTAAAAATACATGCTTTCTTTACCATTTTTTTGCGCACGCTTTAACGCCATACCCGCTTGCAGTTGCATGGCCTGAGCCCCTATTTCATCCCCCAAACAAAGGTGCCCACCTATGCTCACACTGATATCAATACGGGTATTATTAATGAGCAAGGGGGAGGTAAATAAATGCTGAATTTTTTTAGCGATATGAGCCACCATCACTTCGTCTTGCAAGTCTTCCAATAACACAGAGAAAACCCCAAGACCTAAATACCCCAGACTGTCACTATTGCGAATGGCACCAACAATAGCTTGTGAGGCGGTTTGTAAAAGTGCCTTTTCATCTGCTAGGGACATTTTCTGGCTCAATTTTTTGTAATCATCCAGCCCCACCAATAACACACCTGTGTGGCATTGATGGCGCGCCGCCACCATGAGCGCATGGGTGAGGCGATCTAAAAACAGAGCCTGGCCGATGGCACCTGCTTGTAAATAATCATTATTGAAACGCACTGAGTTTCTTTCTTTTTGATGGGCCGCACATTGCAACTGCATGGATAAACCCTGAGCCGTGCAATGACCCTGGCACACATATAAATCGGCCCCCATCTCCAGAGACTCCTGCCCCAACGACAGGTATTGTTCATCGATAACGGTCACCAACAAGTGCCTGGGAAAATTTTCATGCAGGAAACGAATCTGTTCAAGAATGCTTTGCGGGGCGTGGCGTACATCCAGCAAGATGAAGTTGGTGCCGTCATCCAGTAGCGCATGGCGCAATTCGTTTAACGTACTGACCAACTGCCAATCAAAAGCGCTAAGCCAGCGTTCAAGCTCGGGAGTAAGACGCTTTTGCTGAGAATAAAGATAGAGCTTGGGTTTGCTGTGTAACTGCGTGGATGATGACTCTGGACTGAGTTCCAGCATGGTAGCTTCCTGCCAATGGCCTTCCTTAAGCCATAAGTGTAGAAGACATTGAGCACTGTGCAGGACCCACTAACCCGCCCAGGTTTGGGCAGTGTTAGCGGGTGACAAGGGATTAAACCGAGAAGGGGTACGCGATGGCGTCGTGGTGCTGGTAACCCTGCACCTCAAAATCATCCATAGTGACCCAGGTTTCCAGGTCCTTAAGGGACTTAATATCCGGATTGATGATTAACTTAGGGGAGGCATACGGCTCACGCTTAAGCTGCACATCCCGCATCAATTCCAGCTGATCTTCATAGATGTGGGCATTCACAATCTTGTGATAGGCAATACCGGGTTTATGACCCGTGATCTGCGCCATGAGCGCTAAAAAGGTATAAACCTGCACCTGATTAAAGTTCAAACCCAAAGGCACGTCACAGGAGCGCTGGTAGCTGGTTAAGTGCAAAGTATCCCCCACCAAAGAAAAGGTGTGGGTGTGCATGCACGGGCGCAAACAACCCATATGAAACTCACCTGGATTGTAAAATGTAATGATCTCGCCACGGTCATCTATGCCACGACTTAGGTTATCAACAATTTTTTGCAACTGATCTACGTGGCCGCCATCGCTCTTGGCCCATGCTCGACCCTGCACCCCATAAACCCGACCCATGTCATCGTCCCCTTTACGATAGGGGTTGTTTAACCACACATCATTTAGGTTGGCGTTGGCATCCCAGGTTTTGGTGCCCAGCTTTCTAAAGTCGGCGGCGTTATCGTAGCCACGAATGTAGCCAATAAATTCGGCGATGGCTGACTTATAAAAACTCTTGCGGGTGGTGATGAGCGGAAACTCATTTTTATCCACCCGGTATTCAAGGTCGGCATTAATCACAGTTAAACAACGCTTGCCAGTGCGCTCGTTTTCGATCCAAGTGCCCTCGTCCACTAGGCGCTGACACAACTCTAAATATTGCTTCATATTAACTCTCTATTTCTTGCCGGCCAAAGTTTGCTGGCTACTATGGGCCTTGGTAAAGATGTATAAACCCACCAACACCATAGGCACACATAAAATTTGTCCGCGCGTCATCCAGCCCAACAAGTCGAAGCCGATATGACTGTCGGGTTCGCGGAAGAACTCTACGCTAAATCGGAATACCCCATAACCCATCATGAACACACCGGAAGCGGCCATGGCCGGCCTTGGCTTACTGGTATAAACCCACAAAATAATAAACAGCACTAGGCCTTCTAAAAACATTTCGTACAGTTGGCTGGGATGACGAGCCAGTGGCCCACCTTTTGGAAACACCATGGCCCAAGGCGCATCGCTTACACGGCCCCAAAGTTCACCGCCAATAAAGTTACCCAAGCGACCAGTTAACAAACCAATGGGCACCACGGGCGCCGCAAAATCGATGGTGGTAAAAAAGCCTTTTTTATAACGGCGGCCAAACAAAATACACGCCACGATTACGCCCAATAAACCACCGTGGAACGACATGCCCCCTTCCCATACCGCAAACAACCACAAGGGGTCATCTAGGAACTTGGAGAAGTTATAAAAGATCACATAACCAAAACGCCCGCCCAGCACCACACCCATGGCCCCGTAAAAAATCAGGTCACTCACCTGCTCTTTGTCCCAGCCTGAATTAGGCTGCTTGGCACGAGCTAGCATTAAGTAATAGGCAATGGTAAAGCCCAGCAAATACATCAGGCCGTACCAGTGAATGCTCAGGGGGCCAATGCTGACGGCCACCGGATCTATGTTGGGGTATGTGAGCATAAGCTCTCCATGCTTTTATTATTAACTAAATGTATTGTAACTTTTTGGGCAAAATATGGCCCGAAATAATGACCGGATGCTTACTGCACCAGACGCCGTGAATACATCCCTGTAGGCTTGATTCGGCGTTCGACAATTGCATCCTGCATTGTTCTTATAAGTGACATACTTGTCACGACTATGCCTCAGACACTTGCTACTTAAACACCCAGCTATTATTTCTAACGTTTTTGAATTCCAATTCGTTTGATCATCACAAACTGGCGCTTAAAAATTTGGCAGCCACCACCACTAACATGACAGCAAATAGCTTTTTAAGTTTCTCAGGTGATAACTTATGGGCCAATTTTGCCCCCAGACGCGCACAGGGCACACTGGTAATGACAATGCCAATTAGGGCCGGCCAGTATACATAACCTAGGGTATTTTCCGGCAGGGCACTGTTATCCCAGCCCACCACTATATTTGACAGCCCACCCACCAGCGCAATGGGAAAGCCACAGGCAGCTGCCACCGCCACACTGCGTTGCATGGGGTAATTGCACCAGGTTAAAAAAGGCACGGTAATGGAGCCGCCGCCAATGCCAAATAAAGCCGAGCCCCAGCCAATGCCAGAACCTGCCACTACTAATCCTCTTTTGCTTGGTAAAGAGCGTGTGGGTTTGGGTTTTAAACCCAGCCCCATCTGTGCCGCCACAATTAACGCCGAGATGCCTATCACCAGTTGCAAGCCAGCACCGCTTAACGCATTGGCGGTTAATACCCCCAGCACCGCCCCCAGTAAAATCCCCATGCTAATGCGGGTAGCCAAGGGCCAATCCACCGCGCCTTTTTGATGATGAGTGCGCACCGAGCTAAGCGATGTAAAAGCAATGGTGGCCAATGAGGTGCCCACCGCCATGTGGGTTAGCACTTCCACAGGAAAGCCCAGAGCTTCGAAAGTAATCACCAGCACAGGCACAATCACTAGGCCGCCGCCAATGCCAAACAGACCCGCCAGCAAACCGGCAAAGGCACCCACAGCTAAATATATAAGTAATAACGTCATGAAATACTGAATAACCATTTATTGGGCGGGCATTATGAAGGCTTTAGGGGCATGCCGCCAGTGATCAAAGGTGGCCATGGTGCTGACATACTGTGCCAACCTAATGCGGTTACTAGGTTAATGAAAGTTACTCACTCAATGAGTTCATTTTGCTAGCAACAGGCAGTACACTGCCCCCATGTGTTTAATATGCTTTCAATTCTCCCCAGACAGTGACACCCCATTAACCATGGTGGCTAATCGCGATGAATTTCACGCTCGGCAAAGTCGCGGGGCGCAATTTTGGGAGGACGATCCAAACGTGCTGGCAGGCATTGATGTACAGGCCGGCGGCACCTGGATGGGGGTCACACGTGATGGACGGTTCGCGGCCATTACCAACGTACGGCGCATTCCTTCCCCCCATGAAGGTTCCATATCTCGCGGCAAGCTGGTGGCCGATTTTTTACGCAAGGGGCTGGATTGCGAACACTACCTGCAAGGAATTCACAACCAGGGCAGCCTTTACGATGGCTTCAATTTAATTGTGGGCAACCGCCAGCAGTGCTGGTACTTAAGCAATCACAATGGTGATGGCCCCAGACAACTGGCCGCAGGGTTATACGGTTTAAGCAATGCACAACTGGACACCCATTGGCCCAAGGTAGAGTTTGCCAAGCAGGCACTGGGGCAATGGCTAACCCAACCGCAAGATGCACCACTTTATAGCCTGCTAAGTAATCAGCAGGGTTACCCAAAAGATCAACTGCCCGATACCGGCATAGGGGAAGAGTGGGAAGAGTTATTGTCTGCAGCCTTCATCAAAAGCCCAGCCTATGGCACCCGAGCCAGTACCGGATTGCAAATTCACCAAGACAGCATTCAAATGCAAGAAGCCAGCTTTGATAGTCGGGGCAAGCTGGCAAACTTACTGTCATTTGAGTTTTAGAAGATAGATACCTGCCCAATTAAAAACCTATTTTCTTAGATCTTTTGATTATTTAGAGCCGCCACTCCGTTGCCTAGTTTTGCAAAAAAGAATATTGGCAGCGCTAACTATTTGATTTTAAAAGCGTCATTTTTTCTGTTCACAATCCATTGCATATTTTTACGATTACATTACGCAAAGCCCACGTGAAATACATCACATAAGCCATATAGCCCTGCCATACTTTGAGCTATGGAAAGAAGCGCTCCTTTTTATTGTCACCGCCACAAAAGTCGCCCCCCAGCTAAAAAACAGCAACAAATCGTTTTGATGTTGGCTGGTATCTGCATGGCGCTATTGTATTTGGCCCTGTTTCTGAGCGGCAGCACCCGCCCGGTACTGGCACCCTTGGTGGCCAAAGAAAGCATTGAATACTGGTTATACGATGCCCCCGGTGAAGTGGTGGGCAGCATTAGCCTGCAATACCGTGACGAGTTAGATGAACTGTATCGCCAACACGGCCACCAACCCATCTGGATGGACCACTTCTCGCTCAATGACGCGGGCAAAGTGCTGGTGCGCAGCCTTAAACACACCGCCAGCGATGAATGGAAAGCCTATCGGTATCGCATCGCTAAATTGCAAACCGAGATCAAGCGCTTAAGCAATCAACCCAAGCACGCGGCCGCCATTGACGTACTGCTGTCAGATGCCTTCATCGACTACGCCCAACAGGTACTGAACCGGGAGTTGCTGCCCAATACTGGCGAACTGGATCACCCCTCCTTTAGAAAAGTGGCCTCGGCCCCGGCCATTAGAGTGACCTCGTTGGATGTTATTAGCTTACTGTCGCAATCTTTGGAGCATGGCAAATTGCATACCTTGGTTAGTGACCTAGTGCCCCAACACTCTGGTTACGAAGGGCTCGCCAATGAGCTAGACCGCTATCAGGATATTGCCGACAGCGGCGGCTGGTACCCGCTAAATATTGACCGGACGTTAAGCTTGGGGGACTCCCACGGGCAAGTGCCGCGCTTACGTTGGATGCTTAAAGAATATGGGGATTTCAGCGCCAGCAAACTGGCCTGGCTCATGCCCCAGATCAAAGATCAAGACCCGTTATTGCTAGAGCAAGCCTACCGCCGTGACCGTCACAACCGGGTTTATAAAATTGACGACGATACCGTCACCGCCCTGCGTCATTTTCAAACTCGCCATGGTTTAACCGCCAGCGGACAACTGGATAAACCCACCCTTGAAAACTTAAATGTGGCCCCTTATTTTATTGCCCAGCGCATCGCCCTGAACATGAAGCGCTGGCGCTATTTACCGGTGGATATGGGGCAACGCTACATACTGGTGAACATGGCTAACTTTCACCTGGATTTGATGAACGACGGCGAAAGCCAGTTAAGCATGAAGGTGGTCATAGGTCGCAATCAAAGGCGCACACCGGTACTGGTGGAGACCATCAGCGCGGTGGTATTGGCCCCCCAATGGAACGTGCCCCATCGTATTGCTTTGCGTGATATCTTGCCCACAGCCCAGAAAAACCCCAATTATTTATCCCGTCATAACTATAAAATTTTTGAGGGCTGGCAGACGCCCGCTCAGGAAATTGATCTAACCGATGTGGACTGGGAAGGGTTTAACAGCCGCATCAATACTTTTCGTTTTGTGCAAACCCCTGGTGGCGATAACGCGTTGGGAGATGTGAAGTTTGTGCTGCCCAACGATAAATCTATCTATTTGCACGACACCAACCATAAAGAGTTATTTAGTCGCAAGATGCGAGCATTGAGCAGTGGCTGTATTCGGGTGGAGAAACCTCGGCAATTGGCCCACGCCCTACTGAAAGACCAAAACTGGGACTCTGCACTGATTAACAAGGTCATCGACCGGGCGCAAACCCGTCCGGTGCAGCTTAAACAACCCATCCCTGTCTACCTGATGTATTGGACCAGCTGGGTGGATGAAAATGGTCAATTACAAATGCGTGATGACGTATATCAAAGGGACCAGATCAATGGTGAAAGCCATAAACTAGACTCCATCGTGCTATAACGCACTAACAATGTGGTCGCTTCACAGGGAAGGTTATAGATAGCGGCTTTGCTTATAACTAATGGTTAATGGCACAATATATGCTCAAATTAAAACCAAACTCAGCATATAGAACTAGAATTAATGAGCCTTAACCGTCGCCAATTTTTACAGTGGGCTAGTAGCGCCCCTCTTGCCAGTCCGCTACTGTTAGGCGCGCCCAATGTGTTTGCTACGCCAGCACCTTCAATTGAATCGCAAGAAGAGCACCGCCAACTAAAGTTAAGAAGCCTGCATACCGGCGAAACTGCCAATGTGACCTATTGGGAGCAAGGGGAGTATTCCATCGATGCCCTGGCAGACATATTTTTACTGATGCGCGACCACAGGGAAAACCGCATCGCCCCCATTGATATTCAATTGCTGGATCAACTGCATTCCATTCAACAAAAGCTAAGCAGCTCCAAGGAGATTCTGTTGGTGTCTGGCTATCGCAGCCCGCAAACCAATGCCAAGTTGCGCGAAGCAGGCAAAGGGGTGGCTAAACAGAGTTTGCACATGAGTGGTCGAGCCATGGATTTTCGCATTCCTGGCCTTAACTTGCGCCAGGTACACAAGGCAACGTTGGCTTCGACTATTGGCGGAGTGGGTTACTACGGTCGCAGCGGCTACATTCACATGGACACAGGCCGTAAGCGCCGCTGGCATTTATGATTTAAGAATTTTGGGGGATTAAAACAAGCTGACTGGCAGGAAACTCAAAACAGAATGAATACACGGCTATTGCTTGCCACCACCAGGCCCTAAGATACGACCCTGCCCTTGTTTGTTTAACGCTAACTGTACGGTACTGGATACCACCATGGGGCTGTCCAGCGTCATCACCTCGGCCAATACCGACTTGGCAAACGCCATGTCCACGCTACGAATCACCGACTTCACCCTGGGCAGGTTGGTGGCGTTCATGGATAACATATCGTAACCCATGGCCATTAACAAAATGGCACCGGATGGGTTACCGGCCATTTCACCACACACACTCACCGGGCAGTTTTCAGCATGAGCTGCATCCACCACATGCTGCATGGCCGCCAACACCGCTGGGTGAAAGCTGTCATACAACTCGGCTACTCTGGGGTTATTGCGGTCCACCGCCAACAGGTATTGGGTTAAATCGTTAGAACCTACCGAGATAAAGTCCACCATGCGTGCAATGGTACGCGCCTGATACACCGCCGCTGGCACCTCAATCATAACGCCAATTTGCGGCATCTTAATATCGGCCCCTTCATCAAGCACTTCCTGAAAAGCACGGTAAATAAGGTATTGGGCTTCTTCTACCTCGGCTACGCTGGTGATCATGGGCAGCATGATTTTTAAATTATCCAGGCCTTCGCTGGCCTTTAACATGGCCCGCACTTGTAACAAAAATATCTCAGGGTGGTCCAGGGTCACACGAATACCACGCCAACCCAGGAAAGGGTTTTCTTCTTCGATGGGAAAATAGGTTAATGACTTATCACCGCCTATATCCAGAGTACGCATGGTCACAGGTTGCGGTGCGAAGGTGGTTAATTGCTTGCGATAAATGGTGACCTGTTCGTTTTCAGACGGGAAACGTTCCTTCATCATGAAGGGCACTTCGGTACGGTATAGACCCACCCCTTCGGCACCACGATTTACCGAACGCAGGGCATCGGTAATTAAGCCCGTGTTTACACATAGTTGTATCTGATGACCGTCCGGGGTTTTAGCGGGCAAGTCCTTAATGGCTTCCAGCCCTTCAACCAGAGCCTGCTCTTCATCTACTATGTCTTTGAATTGCTGACGCAGCTGAGCCGATGGATGGGTATAGAGGCGACCGCGGTAACCGTCCACCACCAGCTCGATACCATCCATTTGCTTCACCGGTAAATCCACCGCTCCCATAACAGTAGGCACGCCCATGGCACGGGCCAAAATAGCCACATGGGAGTTAGATGAACCCTTGGCGCTCACTAGGCCCACCAATTTATTTTCTGGCACTTCGGCCAGCATGGACGGAGTTAGCTCTTCGCTAACCAGGATGCAGTTATCAGGAAAGTCATATTCGTTGGCAATGGTAATGCTGTCTTGCAGGTGAGCCAGCACCCGTGTGCCCAGATCTTTAATATCGGTGGCCCGCTCTCTTAAATACACATCATCCATGCGATCGAAGTGAGCCACATATTGCAAAATCACGTCCCTCAAGGCGGCCTGCGCCCACTGATTTTTTTGCCTAATGCGAGTGATCACCTCTTCCCCTAAGGCATCGTCATCCAGCATGCGAATATACACATCAAACAAGGCTTGTTCTTCGGGGCGCAAGTCCTTTAGCTTTTCACCCAGCTGCTTGATCTGCACCCGAGCACCGGCAATGGCCATTTGAAAATGGTCAACTTCGGCGTCTACATCTTTAATTTCACGATCCGGTACGTCATATAAATCGGCGGTGGGGGAGAGCACTGTGACGATACCGATGGCAATACCAGGAGCGGCCGGGGCACCGGGAATCACCACATCCTGTTTAATTTTTTTAGTTTGGCTTTTGTTGTCTTCCAGCTCCAGCACCATACCTGCGGCTTCGGCGTGGGCCAGTACTCCGGCCAACTGCGCCGACATGGTGACCATGAAGGCTTCTTCCGATTCATCATATTTACGCAACGCGGACTGCTGCACCACCAGTACACCCAGAATGCGCTTCTGATGAATAATGGGCACACCTAAAAAGCTGTTGAAATTTTCTTCGCCGGTACCGGATAAGAAATGGTAACTGGGGTGAGACGAGGCATCGTCAAGATTGATGGGTTCTTCGCGGGCGGCTACTAAACCCACTAGCCCCTCACGGGCCGATAGACTGGCTTTGCCCACAGAATCTCGATTTAAGCCTTCGGTGGCACGTAAGATAAAGCGGCGGTTTTCAACATCCAGCACATACACCGAACACACTTCGGTCTTCATGGCGGCTTTAACACGATCCACCAGAATGTCTAACGCCGCATCTAAGTATGTGGCGTTATTAACCTCCTGCACGATTTGTCTAAGCACATTAAGCATGGTTTACAATTTGGCCTGCATTTCAAATAGTTTAGGGGCCAGTTCGCGCATGGCACGACGATATACATCCCGTTTAAAGGGCACCACTTGACCTAAGGGGTACCAAAAACTGGTCCAGCGCCAACCGTCAAACTCGGGTTTGTCACCAAATTCAAAACTGATACGGCTTTCGTTGCTGCATAGTTTTAACAGAAACCACTTTTGTTTTTGCCCCACACACACAGGCTTGCTGTTGTGGCGCACCATGCGTTTAGGTAATTTGTATCTGAGCCAGCCCTTGCTGCACCCCATAATTTCCACATCTTCGGGTAATAAACCCACTTCTTCCCTTAATTCCCGGTAGAGAGCGGCTTCAGCACTTTCATGCTCTTTTATGCCTCCCTGCGGGAATTGCCAGGCATCCTGTCCGATACGCTTGGCCCAAAGGACCTGAGCTTTTTTATTAACCAGAATGATGCCGACATTGGGACGGTAGCCATCAGCATCTATCATGCTCTATCCCATTAATTTAAGTCATTAATATCCACCATACTATTAAAGCTGGTGTCAGGTATAGCAGTGATTTTTTATTCCTTTTCGATATAAGAAGAAAAACTCATATATTCCTTACAATGTTAAAGACAGACCACCATACAGCGGATAAAATGCCGTCTGCAAAGTAGATATGAAACAAATGGAAAACACCGTGGCTCTGGCAATATTCGACTTAGACAATACTCTTATCAACGGCGACAGTGATCATGGCTGGGGAGAGTTCCTGGTGGAACAGGGCCTGGTAGACAAACAATATTACCAGGATAAAAACGACTACTACCTGCAGCAGTATCAGTTGGGCCAGCTGGATATTCATGAATATCTGGAGTTTTCCCTGCAAGCCTTAACCCAGTTTACCCAGGAAGAACTAAGCAAGTTGCATAACACCTTTATGCAAGACAAGATTCTCCCACTGATTTCAAATAAGTCCCGCCAGCTAATCGCCAAACATCGCGAACAGGGTGACTACCTGTTAATCATCACCGCCACCAACTTGTTTGTGACCGAGCCCATTGCTAAAGAGTTGGCCATGGATGATATTATCGCCACCGAACCTGAGGTGATAAACGGCCAATACACGGGTAAAGTGGCCGGCATACCCAGTTTTCAGGATGGAAAGGTGAAACGCTTAACAACCTGGTTGGAGAAAACCGGGTTATCATTGCAAGGCAGCTATTTTTACAGCGATTCACGCAATGACTTGCCGCTTTTAGAGTTGGTGGACCACCCAGTGGTGGTGGA
>Ga0209184_1001374_pt1 | contig 16424 bp, 10 predicted proteins | sample EN8Hudsemesocosm_2_FD_184627 | JGI IMG/M metagenome (GOLD analysis project Ga0209184, IMG submission 184627) | Methane-oxidizing microbial communities from mesocosms in the Hudson Canyon - EN8C Hudson Canyon (SPAdes) (version 2) | ecosystem: Environmental > Aquatic > Marine > Cold seeps | place... | reverse complement strand
ATAGTGCTTTTTGTATGCGCAAAACTAGCTTTTTGTTATGCAAAACTAATAAATTAGGATACTTAATAAATAAGATGAAACCAGCCATACGCCAGTACGCCGTCATTACAGCAAATTATTGGGCATTTACACTAACAGATGGTGCCTTACGCATGTTAGTTGTACTGTACTTTCATCAATTAGGATATAGCCCTTTAGAGATTGCGAGTTTATTTTTACTGTATGAATTTTGTGGTGTGATTACTAATTTAATAGGCGGGTGGTTAGCTGCACATATCGGCTTAAATAAAGCGATGCATTTAGGCTTAGCATTACAAATAGTCGCACTTTGCATGATGTTAGTTGAGCCCGAGCAGCTCACTATTTTATATGTCATGATGGCTCAAGCTGTTTCAGGTATTGCAAAAGACCTGAATAAAATGAGCGCCAAAAGTAGCATCAAACTTTTAGTGCCCAACGATGCGCAAGGAAAATTATACCAATGGATAGCCTTATTAACGGGATCTAAAAATACCTTAAAAGGTATCGGTTTTTTCTTAGGTGGGGTTTTATTAAGCCAATTCGGTTTTAGCGCCGCAATAAGCGGCATGACAGTGGCTTTAGCGCTTGTTTTATTAGTGAGCCTTAGTTTGTTAAGAGAGGATTTAGGTAAAGCGACTTTTAAACCTAAATTCACCGACATTTTTTCCAAAAGCGAAGCCGTTAACCGCTTATCAGCAGCACGATTATTCTTATTTGGCGCGCGTGATATTTGGTTTGTCATTGCACTCCCTGTTTTTTTACAAGAGCAACTTCAGTGGCAACATACCAGTGTGGGGGCTTTCCTAGCCAGTTGGGTTATTGCCTACGGTTTTATTCAAGCACTTGCCCCGAAAATAACAGGCTTACAAAAAGGTAACATTCCAGATGGCAAAACAGCATGGTTCTGGACCTTAGCTCTATTTATTGCGACACTGCTGATAACAGGCTTATTAGTATTAAACTGGCAAGTTGAGGAAGCATTAATCCTTGGTTTATTTGTTTTTGGCGCTCTGTTTGCGATTAATTCCTCGGTACACTCTTATCTAATAGTCGCTTATGCACAAGAAGACGGCGTTTCTTTGGATGTGGGGTTTTATTATATGGCAAATGCGCTAGGGCGGTTAGTAGGTACGTTGTTGTCAGGTTGGATTTATCAACGTTTTGGTTTGGCGAGTTGTTTATTAAGTACGGCTATTTTTATTTTGATTGCAATGCTTATTTCCCATAGATTACCTAGGCATTCTGTGGTGAAATAAACTTATATAAAATAAGTAACTCAGGAGCTGAATGGGGTGCTTGCGCAAGAAGAAATTGAAAAAAAACTCAGGATTTAATTGATAAAGCTATTGCAGCGGAACCTACTGTTGGTGACTTAGTGTTGGGAATACTTAGGTTAACAAGTAAAAATTAATAGGTACAGAGCATGAGTAGAAAAACCATGACTTATGCGATTAATTAAATAACAGTAAAACATAACTATAAATGTCGTGCAGAGTGCTACCGATAAGACAACATAAAATTTGGAACTGGCTTTTAAAAAAATTACATCGATATTTTTCTGTTGGAGGTAAGCATTGGGAGCGATGAAGCTGCTCGGAATGATGTTAAGCAAAATTTTTGAGAATAAATGGTTGGGAATAACAGACTATTTAAGTTGAGTTCCTATATTTGTATATGAGGTTAGTATGAGAGATTTAAGGCAATGATGAGTGAAGATAAGTTTTCTTTTTACAAGGAATACCCAAAAAAGTGTGAAAGAGACGATTTTTGGGGGCAAGTAAAGAGGACGGTTAATGGTACTCCTGTTTCACAAGAACAGATTGACCTTATTATTTCTGCTATTATTGATAATTTGGCTCTAACTAAAAATGATTTTTTACTGGACCTATGTTGTGGTAATGGGGCTTTATCTTCTCCAATTTTTAATTACTGCTCTGGCGGGCTAGGTGTGGATTTTTCTGAGTATCTTATTTCGGTTGCGAGTGAATTTTTTGCTTCTCCTCCTCGTGAGGAGTACCTTCTTCAAGATGTAGTGGAATTTTGCACAAACCCAGTTTCACCAGAAAAGTTTTCTAAAGCATTGTGTTATGGTTCATTTTCATACATAGGACTGTCTCAGGCAGTTCAAATGTTAGAGTCACTTAGAAAAAATTTTCCTAACCTTCAGCGTATATTTATAGGAAATTGCCCTGACAAAGCATTGCTGGCTGATTTTATCGGAGAACGTGATTTTATTGTAGGAACCGAGCTGGATCCAGATTCATCAATAGGTATATGGAGAACTGAAAATGAATTTTCAAAATTGGCGGAAAGAGCCGGGTGGAAAATTGCATTTCACCGAATGCCAAAACAATACTATGCCTCTTATTATCGATATGATGTGGTTTTAGAGCGTGGATAATTCAAACTTTAACCAAATTGTGTGGATATCGGGAATGCCTCGATCGGGAACAACTTGGTTAGGTCAAATCTTCGCTTCTTCCCCTGACGTGCGCTTAAAATATTGCCCACTTTTTTCTTATGAATTCAAAAATATTCTGGATGAGAATAGTTCACAAGAGCAATGGAAAAATTTATTTTTAGCTGTGTGGCAAACAAATTCTGAATTTCTAGATCAGGAGCATTTACGTAAAAAAGGATTAATCCCTAATTTCGAAGATAAGAGCGAACAGCCCAGTCATCTAGTGATTAAATCTAATCGTTTTCATCATTTAGTGCCTTATATGCTCAAACTGGGAATGAATGTTAAGTTTATTCATATTGTCCGTCATCCTTGTGCAACACTAAATTCATGGATGAATAATCCATCCGAGTTTCCTGAAAATGCTGATCCGCTGAAAGAATGGCGTACAGGCCGTTGCCGAAAAATGGGGATAGGAGAGTATTGGGGGTTTGATGATTGGGTTAGCATTAGTCAACAAGCGATATTTTTGAATGAGAAGTACCCAGGCCATCACCAAATTGTAAGCTATGAAGATTTGGTTAGAGAGACTGAGAAAGAAACCAAAAGGTTGTTTAGCTTTGTTGGACTATTGTATAGCGAGCAAACTCAAAAGTTTATTGAATTATCACATAGCCGACATGATTTACATCATCACTCTGTTTTTAAAGATCCTAAACAGCAGCAGAGTTGGAAATACTCACTTGATCCCGCTATTGCGAAAGCTTGTATAGAAGAGATAAAAGGTACAGATTTGGAGCAATTTTTAGTTATTTAATTGTATTTTAGCTATGTATTTTGAGAACTATGAGCTGTAAGTTAAGGATAGAAAAAGATGATGAAAATAGAGGTTGAGGATTTAGCAATTTTAGGAGGCCCAAAATTATTTGAAATTCCAAAATCCACTTCAAACCTCACACAACCTAGATTCGAACAATTTCTAGAGTACTCCAGAGAGTTCTACAATCAGCGACAATATACTAATCAAGGGCCATTAGTGCAGTTACTAGAGAAGCGACTGGCGGATTTTCATCAGGTAGAGTTTTGTGTGACTTTCTGTAGTGGTTTTTGGGCTTTAGTATTAGCAATTTCTAGTTTGAAAATAGAGGGACGAGATGAAATTATTATGCCGTCACTTACTTATCGACGAATGGCTGATATTGCAGCATGGGCTGGCCTGAAACCGCACTTTTGTGAAGTAGAAAAAGACACTCTGTCCCCAAGCGCTGACTCTGTGAGAAAGTGTGTTAGTGAGCATACCTCATTAATCTTAGGTGTTCACCCAATAGTTAATCTGGCAGATATACCTGGCTTAATTAATATTTCAGAAGAAACCGGGATTCCTTTGTTATTTGATTCAGTTGAGTCGACTTATGAATCTTCCAGATTTGGAAAAATTGGTGGTTTTGGAAGGGCTGAATGCTTTTCTCTACACGCTAGTAAGTTGGTAAATGGTTTTGAAGGTGGCTATGTGACAACTAACGATAAGCAGTTGTCACATAGGTTAAGTGCTTTGCGTAATTTTGGTTATACAGGGGCAAGTGGTTACCCTATTGCTGGCGGGATGAATGCGAAACTAAATGAAATCCATGCGGCAATGGCCTTAGCAAATCTAGATAAAATTCACGATCAAGTTGAACATAATCAGCAAATATATAGAGCCTATCGAGAGCTGCTCCAGTCAATATCAGGCCTACGACTGGTAGAATTCAATGAAACAGGTCAAACGAGCTATAAAAATATTTTGGTTGAGATAACAAAGGACTGGCCATTGCCTCGCGATGATACCGTGAAGATTATTAATTCCGAAAATATTCTTGCCAGATCTTATTATTCACCACCATTGCACCGTAAAAATATCCAGTATGAATATATACCTGCAACTCTAGAATTAACGGACTTTTTGTCTGAGCGTTTTATATTATTACCCTGTGGGGAACATGTGGTGGAGAACGATATTGTAAAGATTGCTGGTTTATTCGATTTTATCAGTAAGCATGGCAGCACTATTTATAGTAGTCTTGTCAGGGCTTCTGGGGGAAAATAACATGACTGAAAATGAATTAGCATTGTTTGGCAGTTCCCCTGCATTTGAGAATATTTTACCAGTTGGTCAATTGTACTTTCCATCCTGGGAACGTTATGAAATTGCGATGCGAGGTATTTTTGAGCGTAAATACTATACGAACCAAGGGCCGCTAGCACAGCAATTAGAATGCCGATTACAAGACTTTCTAGGTGTTAAGCATGCTATTTGTGTGACCAATGGAACGATAGGGTTAATGATGGCAGTAGAGGCTCTTGAACTGACTGGAAAAGTCATTATGCCGGCATTTACCTTTGCCGCTTCAGCGTTATCTTTGAGTCGCGCTGGTATTGAACCCGTATTTTGTGATGTATCTGCTGAAACACATCAGATTGATATTAATAAAATTGAGCCTTTGTTGGATTCAGATGTTTCTGGCGTAATGGGTGTTAATTTGTGGGGAGGAATTTGTGAGCAAGTAGAACTCGTCAAGCTGGCTAGAGAAAAAGGTTTGAAAATATATTTTGACTCTGCACATGCATTTGGTTGTGAGCAGGGGGGGATTAAGGTTGGTAATTTTGGGGATGTTGAGGTATTTTCTTTTCATGCGACCAAGATATTAAGTGCAACAGAGGGTGGGTGCTTATGTACTAATGACGATCAGCTTGCTGCCAAGCTTCGAAATATCCGTAGCAGCTATGGCGCTGGAGAAATAGTCGATGTTGTGAAAACATCAAATGGCCGAATGTCAGAGGCACAAGCAGCTATTGCATTAATGAGTTTGGATGACTATTCTGAAAATCAGCAAAATAATTACCAATTATTCAGGCTTTATGAGGATAGGTTAAGTCAGTTGCCAGGTGTCCGGCTGGTTAAACCTAGCGGGGTTAACAAGTCCAATTATCAATATCTGGTGTGTGAAATTGAAGAGCAGCAGTTTGGTGTTACACGAGATATGCTAATGAGTATTTTGGAAAAAGAGAATATTCTAGCAAGGCGTTATTTTTATCCGGGTATCCACCACTATGATGAATATAAAAACTTAAGCATCAGAGGCAACGTGACATTGCCGGTAACTGACCGATTATGTAAGCAGTGTGTTCAGCTACCTATAGGTGCTCTGGTATCAGGTGAAGCGGTAGGTAAAATCTGTGACATCATCAGTACAAGCCATAAATATGCAACACAAATACAAGCACGAGTTAGTAAAAGTGAGTCGTCATTATTATGAGGCTAGGTATCATGCAACCCTATTTTTTTCCTTATATAGGGCATTTTTCATTAATAGCTTCCGTGGATAAGTGGGTCGTTTTTGATATTACTCAATACACCCCTAGAAGTTGGATGAATAGGAATAGAATATTACATCCAACTTCTGGCTGGCAATATATAAGCGTGCCTCTTTCGAACTCTTCTCGCTCAATAAAAGCCTATGAAGCGAGAATCAAAAATTTGCAGCAAACTCGGGTGGAAATTTTGGGGAAGTTAGAGCATTATAAGAAGCAGGCCCCTTATTATCAGAATGTCATTAAGCTGGTAGAGTCTTGTTTTGAACGCGGAGTCGATGATTCGTTGGTGAAATTAAATGCTAATAGTTTGAACGTGGTATGTGAATATTTGGGTGTTCCATTTTCATACCAAGTATGCTCTGAACTATCGCTTACATTGCCTGACAAAATGGGACCTGGGGATTGGGCACCAACTATTTCGGAGCAGCTAGGGGCCTCAGAATATTTGAATCCTATAGCGGGTCGTGATTTGTTTGAGCACTCTGTGTTTCAGAAGCATGGTATAGAATTGTTGTGTGCAGAAAGTAGAGAGTTTAAATACGAGACTTCTTCTTATCAATATGAGTCTAACTTGTCGATATTGGATGTGTTGATGTGGAATTCGCCAGAAATTTTATTAGCAGAGCTTAAGCAAGGAGCTAATATAAGTAAAGTGAGATGAAGTGCTTTTTTAAAGTAATTGGGTTTAATTTGTATTGAAATGTTGCTTAATGAACTTATTCTTGAGAGTTCTTTTAAGAAACTATACTGTAAGGTGGGTTTAATGTATGACAAGTAATAATGTTGACTTAAGTATAATACTTATGACATATAACCATATTAAATATATAAGAGACGCATTTGATAGCATTATTAACCAAGTTACAAATTATGATTTTGAAATAATTGTTATTGATGATTGTTCTACGGATGGAACGTCTGAGGTTGTAAAGGAATATCAAAAAACATATCCAGATATAATCTCCTCATATATTCTTAATGAAAATGTAGGACGAGGCCGGCTGGCACTTTTTAAAGCAAACCCGAATGTAAGAGGAAGATATTGGTGTCATTTAGAAGCTGATGATTATTGGTTAGGGCAAGATAAGATACAAAGACAGCTGTCATTTTTAGAGGAAAATAGTGATTATATTGCTTGTACTCATGCGTATATTATAAAAAATGAAGTAGAGAAAACAGAAATTATTCATCAGGCTGCTTTAAAGGATTGGACTATAGAGGATATGGTTAAAGGTGAGTACCAGCTGTATTCTCATACCTCTACTTGGGTATGGAGAAATTTATATAAGCAATATGGGAATTTACACTTACCGTTATCAATGAAGGAGGTAGATACTTTAGGGGATGTGTGTATGTCATTCTTTATGGCCAATCATGGAGGAAAAATAAGACGTCTAGATGAGGTTATGAGTTGTTATCGGTATACAGGTAAAGGAGTGTGGAGTTCTTTATCCTTAGAAGAGCAGTCTAAAATGAATGGGGAGCTTTATGGAAAGCTAGATAAAATTACTGATTATAAATATAGCGGACAATTTCATTGGTTAGTGATGGATAAGCATATAGAGCCGATGTTGGATGAGCAAGTGATGGATCTGCTTGATCGTGGTAGTTATACTGAGGCTATTTCTTTGCTTGAGAGCCAGCTAGTAAAAGCGATGAAGAATCCTAAGGTATTGACTTTATTGGGATTGGCTTATTTTAAGTTGGGAAATGCTGATAAAGCATTGCAATATCTAGAAATGTCAAAAAAGCTGGATGAATCAATTGTGCTCACATTTGATACATTAGGTGATATATACCTACAATCTGGAAATATAGTTAATGCTCTTAACCACTATCGATTTGGCTTGGTTAAAGGGTCTTGCAATGTTGAATTAATGCATAAAATAAAAGCAGTTAATGAAATGGTTGTTAGTCAGTCATATTTTGATTTTTTTCCTGTAATGGGGTTAAAAAAGTATTGCCAAAATGGTAATGCCAAATTGAGGGAAATTGATCTGACTAATAATTCGGGTATATCTTTAAACTCAGAAGTATTACCGGGTACATATGTGACAGAATTGAAAAATGCTCATGCAATCGGGCAACATGGTACATTGTTTAGCTATGATATGACTTGCCTTGTGGATGATCAGGATTTGGCTGAAGTAGACAGAAGTGATCTTGTCTCTGTAACTCAGTCAAGAAATCTATTGGGGTTTGCAGTAGCTCCGGGGGAGGGTGCGGTTGATAAAGTTTTAGCTGAAATCCCTAAAGATATTATTCACATTAAAAAGTGCATCGTATTGAGTTGTAGAGCTTCAGATAATTATTTTCATTGGCTGATAGAGACTTTACCTAAATGGTTATTGATTGAATCGTGTGATGAATACAAAAATTTCCCGCTATTGATTAATGCTCATATGCCCGAGCAACATTATCAGGCATTGAAAATTTTAGTGGGTGATAAACGGCAAATTATTGGTGCAAAAGTAGGAGAAAACTATTGTATAGGTAAAGCAATTGTGCCATCCAAACTGTCAAGAATATGTTTTGATCCTTTACCAAAAGTGGTATTGACGACTGAAGATGCATATTATCATCCAGCAGCTGTTGCTTTTCTTCAAGAAAGATTTAAAAAAAATAATACATTAGAACCTGTGCGGAAAATTTATTTATCTCGCCGAAGCTCACAATTAAAAATGAGAAAAATGCTCAATCAGCAGGAAGTAGAAGCAGTGTTTATTCAGCAAGGCTACGAGATGGTTGATATGAGAGAGTTAAGTTTTGAGCAACAGATTGTTTTGTTTGAATCTGCCAGTCACATAGCAGGCGTATCTGGCGCGTCATTTTCAAATTTAATTTTTGCAAATAAAGGATGTCACGTTATCTTGTTGACTCAAAGTGGAGTGAATTCGCAGGTGATTTATGAAAATTTGGCTCAATCTATAGGAATTAGTAAGTTCTTTTCTGTATTGGGGGATGTCACTAATAATAGCCATATAACAGTGCAATCAGATTTTATAATCAATCTGGAAACACTTCAGACATATTTGAATTAAGTTAATGACAGTAGAAACAGTAGGCAGGAAAGGGGAAAGTGGTGATTTTTTTGCACATTCACACGCATTAATTGAGCAGGATGTGAAAATTGGTAAAAAGACTAGGGTATGGGCATTTACACATATTCTTTCAGGCGCTCAAATTGGTGAGGAATGCAATGTCTGCGATCATGTCTTTATAGAAAGTGACGTTATTGTTGGAGATAAGGTTACTATAAAATGTGGTGTTCAATTGTGGGATGGCATTCGACTGGAATCTAATGTTTTTATTGGCCCAAATGTTACTTTTACCAATGATTTAATTCCTAGAAGCAAGGTATACCCTGAGACGTTTCTGAGGACAGTTGTAAAACAAGGCGCTTCTATAGGAGCAAATGCAACCATTCTCCCTGGTATTACTATTGGTGAATATGCGCTTATTGGTGCTGGTTCAGTTGTAACTCATGATGTCCCTTCTCGAGCTGTGATGGTTGGGAATCCTGCAAAAATTTTACGTTATATTAATTACGAAGAAGAAAATGGGTGAAATATTATGGGATTAGAAGATTGTAGAATTATAGGTATGCCACGTGTTGAAGACCCCCGAGGAAATCTGACATTTATTGAGGGCAATAATCATATTCCTTTTGATATTAAACGGGTGTATTACACTTATGATGTGCCAGGGGGAAGTGAGCGAGGTAGTCATGCTCATAAAAATTTACGGCAATTAATTGTTGCAATGTCAGGTAGTTTTGATGTTGTTCTAGATGATGGATTCAATAAGCACAGGTTTCATTTGAATCGTTCCTATTATGGTTTGTATGTATCTCCAATGATGTGGAGGACAATTGATAATTTCTCATCAGGTTCGGTGTGCATGGTGTTGGCATCTGAATTGTATGATGAAAATGACTATTATCGAGATTATTCTGAGTTTATGTCTGATGTAAAAAGTAAACAATAATGCAAAATTATTCGTTGAAAAAGATGAGATAGACAAATTATTTATTTTTTAAAAAAAGCGATCATATTATAAGGCTGATGCGGTACGTACTTTTGAGTTAAAGGTTGTAATTAGTCAATATGAATACCCAGAGATATAAGTTTTTCGAGAATGATTCAAGATAAAATAAATATAAAACTCCCTTTTCTAGACCTTAATGCCAGTAACGGAGAGTGTGCTAGTGAGCTGGATTTAGCCTATGAACGGGTGATAGATAGCGGTTGGTTTATTCGGGGACAGGAGTGTGACTCATTTGAGAAAGCCTTTGCTGATTATTGTCAGGCTCAATATTGTGTTGGTGTAGGTAATGGGTTAGATGCCATTACACTTATTTTACGAGCTATGGGAATAGGGCCTAATGATGAAGTGATTGTGCCAGCACATACCTTCATCGCAACATGGTTAGCCGTTTCTCAATGTGGAGCAATACCAGTTCCAGTGGAAGCTGAAGAGCATTCTTTTAATATTGACCCTGCGAAAATCGCACAGAAAATCACATCTAGAACGAAAGCTATTGTTGTTGTCCACTTATATGGCCGTCCCTCTGATATGGCTGTAATCAATGGAATAGCAAAAGAAAATAATTTAAAAGTAATTGAGGATGCGGCACAGGCACATGGTGCGAGTTATTTTGGTAAACAGGTCGGTACCTTGGCAGATGCAGCTGCATTTAGCTTTTATCCTGGAAAAAATCTAGGAGCTTTGGGGGATGGAGGCGCTGTTGTTACGAATGATGCTGAGCTGGCAGAGAAAGTTCGCTGTATAGGAAATTACGGTAGTAACAATAAATATCATCACGACTTAGCAGGTGTGAATTCAAGATTAGATGAACTTCAAGCGGCCTTTTTAACTATAAAGCTTAAGTATTTGGATAAATGGAATAAGCAACGGCGAGAATTGGCTGAGTACTATTGTGAGGAATTAGCTGGTGTGGAGTCGATTACCTTACCTGATAGGCGGCAAGGTTTTGATTCTGTATGGCATTTGTTTGTGATTAGAGCGTCTTCTCGAAAGCCTCTCCAGCAATTATTATTATCACATGGCATAGTTTCTCAAATTCATTACCCAATTCCGCCTCATCTGTCAGGTGCCTATAGAAAGGGTTGGCAGGCGGGGGATTTTCCACTTACAGAAATATTGGCAACAGAAGTGTTGAGTTTGCCGATGTTTCCTCAAGCACTCAGCAAATATCGTACTGAAATTCAAGAGATGGTTTTTTTATTAAAATCTATGTGATTAAAAAATAAATCGTTTGTAATAATCTAAGGATGTGACATGTCAGAAAGTATAGGTCCAATTCAGGTTTCTGTTTGTATTGCTAGTTATAATTATGCTCAATATATTGGTGAAGCAATTGAGTCAGTTTTTTCCCAAACGTTAAATAACTGGGAGCTGATCATTGTTGATGATGCATCGTCGGATGATTCGGTGTCTATTATTTTAGAACTTCAGAAACGCTATCCTCATAAAGTCAAATTGATTGAATCAAGTGAAAATCACGGCGTTTGTTATACTATCAATCAGGCATGCTATGAGGCTAAAGGGGAGTTGATTGCCTTATTAGGCGCTGATGACCGAATGTTACCAGAACGCTTGGAAAAACAAGTTACTTATATGAACTCTCATTCAAATGTTGCTGCAATTTGTTCTCTAGTTGAAGTGATTGATGAAAATGGCATAGTTCAAAAGGAGCCATCTGTTTTTGATACTCCAGTTAATGACCTTGCAACTCAATTATTATCTGGTAATTTCTTAAATGCACCTTCTGCTTTATTTCGTCGTGACCTGATCGATTCAGTTGGCTTATATAATGAAAAATTGCCATATGTGCAGGATTTAGATCATTGGTTACGAATTAGTAATGAAATGAGAATGGTACGTATGGGTGAGGTGTTAACACAATATCGAATTCATGGCGATAATCTTAGCTTTAAACCTGGAACCCAACAGGCTTTTGCTTCTGTTTATGAAACTATATTTGTCATATTGCGAGCGATTAAAGCTAAAGCAGGAAGGGTGCGCCAATCAGAAAGCAATAATGTTGCTAAAGTTCAAGAATTAACTAAATATGCGCAAGCAGCAAAAGGAATTGAACAAAACTTATTGGGGCAGTTTAGGTGGTCTATCGATCTTGTATATTCATTGGTATTAGATGTTTGTGAATATGAGCCTAATAATTTAATTGCCAATCAATTATTAAAAGAAGTTTATTGTGCTATTGGTGACACACCAAGATCAAAAGGTAATAAACCAATAACAATATCTAGTTATCAGTTTATCCAAAGTCAGTTTCCACAAGCAGGCTTAGAACCACTAGAAGTTGTAATTCAAGTGCATAAACAGACCGGGTTATCACAATTAAAAATTGCAGAAGCAATGATAGTTAATAAGGAAGAATTGTTTCCATTGTTAATTGAAAAAGAGTTTTTTTTACTTGATGTATGTCAAGTAATTTATGATGGCGTATCCTCGGAAAAAATGTCGTTATTAGGGGGGGGGCAAAGAAATGAAGTGGCAGCTGCCTGTGAGTTACTTAATTCTGGGCGCTTTGAATTATTAACTTGTGTAGCAACTGACTTGTATCAAAAGTTTGTTGAATGGCGAGCTGCTTCTGAGTATGGCCAATGGATTAAAAAAAGTACGTTACATAATGATAGTGTAGCCTATGGCTTAGATAAGCAGGTAGCTGGTGTAGATAACAAAAAAATAGCAGTAGTATTACACTTGTACTATTTTGAATTATGGGAACAATTTGAACTGGCTTTATCGGGCATCACGAAAACATTTGATCTTTATATTTCTATTCGTAAGAAAAATAACTGTAGTTTAGTTGAGAAAATATTAAAATCATTTCCTGATGCTAATATTTATGAAATTCCTAATAAAGGTAGAGATATTTTACCTTTTCTTTGTATATTTAAAGAAATTGAACCATTAGGTTATGAATTAATACTTAAATTGCATACTAAAAAAAGTCCTCACTTAAAAGGGTATAAAGGCATAGCTGATTATGGTGAAAAATGGAGAGAAGCAACGCTGACATCGTTATTTGGAGGAAACAAGCGAGTTAATGATATTTTTGATTTATTTGATTCAAACCCAAATTTGGGTGTTTTTTCTCCAGTCGAACACTTGTATCCGTTTAAGTCAACTGATATTAACTACCAGGTAGTTAATCAATTATTGCCTAGTATTGATAATGAAACTTTTGATAGTAATAATTATTCTTATGCGGGTGGCTCAATGTTTTGGTTTCGACCAGAGGCATTGAAAAAAATATTACAGTTAGACTTAACAGAAGAAAATTTTGAAGAAGAGTTAGGGCAATTAGATGGAACTTTAGCTCATGCTATTGAGCGATTGTTTGGTGTTGTTTGTCAAACTTCAGGGTATATTTTAACGGATAGGATGCCGAAAAGGGATGATGTTGTCTATCAAAACTGGTTAGATAGTAAACGAGAGTCTGAACAGAAACAGAGTAATAATTTCTTAGTAACTCATGATGAGTGTATTTTAAAAATACACTGTATTATTTATGTTGATAATGAAGACTTATCATTACTTGCTAATACGATAGATAGTTTTAGTGCTCAGAGTTATGGGGATTGGCATTTATCGGTAGTGAGTTGTTTTGCTTGCCCTGATGAGATGTTTAATGAAGTAGGGCAATTAAGTTGGTTACAGGTTTCTGAACTAAGTGAGCTAAATGTTGTTTTAGATACGCTAAATGTTGAAAGTGATTGGTTGGCGATTATCGAAGCTGGTGATTGTTTGGAGGCTCATGCATTGACATCTTGTGTTGAATTTATTTCTAATGATATTGATGCTCAAGTTGTTTATACAGATGATGATAAGGTGAGTTCAGAAGGTTTTTATCATAGTCCACAATTTAAACCAGATTTTAATTTAGATTTATTGTACTCAACGGACTATACGGCTGGGTTGGTTTTATTTAATGCAGCATCATTAAATAAAATAGATGGTATTGAATTCCCTAGTATTTTTCTAACGTATGATTTAATTTTAAATTATTTAGATACTTTTTCTGAGAAAGAAATTGCTCATAAGAAAAGTATTTTATTGCACAGGAGTGAGAATGTTGATGCTATAAGAAGTTTGCAAACCGAGTTAAGAAAAAAGGTATTAAGTAATCACTTTACGAGAAATAATATACAAGCTGATATTTTAGGTGGATATATAGGGGGTGACTTCAAAATTGAATACCAACATATCGATCAGCCTAAAGTCTCAATTATTATTCCAACTAAAGATCAGTTACCTTTATTAAAAGCCTGTGTTGAAAGTATTTTAGATAAAACAGAGTATTTAGATTATGAAATTATTATTATTGATAATCAAAGCAAAGAAGTTGAAACTTTAGATTATTTTAAGGTATTACAGGAAAAATATTCTAGCCAAGTTAGAGTAATTGAGTATGCGAAGCCTTACAACTATTCTGAAATAAATAATTTTGCTGTGCAGCAGGCGGTAGGTGATTATTTGGTTTTATTAAATAATGACACAATGATTTTACAAGGGGATTGGTTGGCTGGCATGCTGAATCATGCAATGCGTGAAGAAGTAGGTGTGGTTGGGGTGAAGCTTGTTTTTCCTGATAAAACGCTTCAGCATGCTGGCGTTGTTTTAGGGATGGGGGCTAATGGTGTTGCTGAACACCCGCATATAGGGATTTCTATGGAACTTCCGGGTTACATGAATAGAGCGGCCGTTACACAAAGTCTTTCTGCTGTAACAGCAGCATGTTTAATGGTTGAAAAGGATTTATACCAGCAAATTGGCGGATTAGACGAAGATAAGTTTAAAATTTTATATAACGATGTTGATTTATGTTTAAAAGTAAGGGAAACAGGTAAAAAAGTTATTTGGACTCCTCATGTTACTTTAATTCATCACGGCTCTAGTTCTCTGAAAAAAGTTAAGCAAGATAAGAAAAAAACAGAGCAATCGCAGCAAGAAGCCAACAATATGCTGGAGAAGTGGCTTCCGCAGTTGGCTAATGACCCTGCTTATAATTGTAATTTGTCATTAAAAACAACTGATTTTCAGCCTGAGACCAGTATAAATGTGAGTTGGAATGCTGATTTCATAGGTAAACCAAGAGTCTACGCATTTCCTATGGACAGTTTTGGTGTTGGGCAGTATAGGGTCAGGGCACCAGTGAATGCGTTAACTACGGCGAATATAATTGAAAGTGGGTTGGCAAATGATTTTAATGATTTGATCTATCCTACGCCGGTAGAAATTGAGCGAATAAAACCAGATGTCTTATTAGGACAAAACTTATTTTTAGAAAATATGCTTACTCCATGGAAGCGGTATAAGAAATTTAACAGTACATTTATGGTGGCTGGTTTGGATGACTTAGTTTATACATTACCAATCCACCATCCAAGAAAGGAAGGTTGGGCCGGTAATATTCGTAAGAATGTGAAAGACTTTTTTCGGTATTCAGATAGGGTGGTCGTTGCTAACGATGCGTTAGCAGAGGAGTTTAAAAAATTAACAAGTAATGACATTATTGTTGTACCTAATTATTTGGAGAATTGGCGGTGGCAATTTTTAGATTTACCTGAGAAAAAAGTAACAAAAAAAATGCGGGTAGGCTGGGCTGGTGGGCGAGAGCATATTACTGATTTGCAGTTTATTTTGCCTATCGTTGAGGCGTTGCATAAAGAAGTTGATTGGGTTTTTATGGGCTCATGTCTAGAGGAGTTTAAACCTTACATAAAAGAAATTCATGGTGGAGTTGAGTTTGATTGTTATCCTCAGAAGTTAGCTGATTTAAATTTAGACTTAGCCATTGCACCTTTGATGCATAATAAATTTAATGAATGTAAAACGAATTTAAGATTGCTTGAATTCGGAATGATGTATTGGCCTGTTGTCTGCTCAGATATTCTGCCATATCAAAATGCGCCTGTAACTCGTATTGCAAATAATGCTAACGAATGGATTCGAGTGATTCGAGACAAAATTAATGAGCCGGCTGAGTTGCTGAGGGAAGGTGTAGAGTTGAGGCAATGGGTTATTGATAATTATATGTTGGATGATCATATAGATGAATGGGCGACTGCTTTGTTACCTAATTAAGTAATGAAAGTATGCTGTGTTAGGTATTTTTTTGGATACATTATTCAGATTATATTTCGATTTAGCTTGGTAAGCGAGGCGAAGGGTTTTGTGTTAGAGGACTAATAATTAGTATATATGATGTTTTGGCTTGGTTCGCTGATGGTATCTCAGATTTAGAAATTATAGAAGATTATCCTGAATTAAGTGGGGATGATATTCGATCCTGTTTAGCATTTTTAGTAAATCGAGAGCACAGTAAAAATGTTATTTTAGTGTGATTGAATATAAAAATATATCACAACGAATCATTCCGTTTATAGTGGTAATATGACCTTTTTTAGTACCTAAAATTCTTTGTTTAAAGACCAGCGTCTCGAATTAACAGGGCTATTCTGATGTGGATTCATTTTCCATTCGCAAGGTTGAAACCTTCGCCTTTCAGGCGAACAGATTTATCTCAAATGTTATAATGATCAAATGGATTATCGTTACGGCAGTCATACAGTTTACAATATCGAATACCATTTTG
>Ga0209184_1001372_pt1 | contig 16441 bp, 11 predicted proteins | sample EN8Hudsemesocosm_2_FD_184627 | JGI IMG/M metagenome (GOLD analysis project Ga0209184, IMG submission 184627) | Methane-oxidizing microbial communities from mesocosms in the Hudson Canyon - EN8C Hudson Canyon (SPAdes) (version 2) | ecosystem: Environmental > Aquatic > Marine > Cold seeps | place... | reverse complement strand
TATTAGGAAGTGAGGCTTTAGAGACTGTGAAAACATGCTGTTTTTGACCTCCCTCTTTGGAAAAGGTTACAACCGGCTCCTGCCTCATGCGACACTACTACATCCATGTACAATGGGGGGTAGAGGGGGATAAGAGCTTAATACTTTCACAGTCTTTAGCCTATTTCCAGAGAGAGTCTTGTTTGGTAGTAAGCAATGATACTGGAATAAGTTCCAAGACAGCTATTGATGTAGGAGCGTCCGCCCTCGGCGCGATATAAAATAAACGCTTTACTCTAAAAACTGCCGATTATCATCGCGCCGAGGGCGACCTGTTCTTCATTAAAATTAAGATTCTATAATAGTGGTGGAGAGTGATATGTAATCAGTACCTTAAGTCGCTACGGGCAAGTAACAAGAAATTGTCATTTTATGTTTGGGGCGCAGGCTTTAGCCTGCTTATTTTTATCTAGCAAATGCAGGCTAAAGCCTGCGCCCCAGTCGTGTGTATTTCCAGTTCCTTAAGTTTCAGCTTTTTACTGAGTAAATATCTCTTATGGATTAAGATTCTTATAAATGTCCACTATAATCTAAATTCACAGCACCTTCTGCAGTAATTAAAGGCTACATTGAAATGTAGTCGTTCGAAATTATTTATTTATTTATTAATTATTCTATTATAATATTCTTATGCTTTATCATTATTCTAGGAGGTTTTTTTTGAAGCTATTTCATATTATGCTATTAACATTGCCCATTCTACTTAGCGGCTGTTCAAGTATTGGAAAAGGTATGGTTGAAGCCTTCCTCGAAAAAGAGGATGAGGTCGATACTCGGGTATGTCAAATAAGAGGTGAGCCATTTGATGGCCTTTCGCCATTAGTTAAAGACCCAACTAGTACAGCAAAAGTATTAATGGTGCATGGTGTTGGGGATCATATTCCGGGTTATTCAACGCAATTAATGGAAAAACTGGCAAATGAGTTGAAGCTTAATTTTGTTGCTAAGGTAACAAAAAACATATCATTGACTGATCCCGCTACAAATACTAAAAAACTTGGCAACTTAAGAGTTAACCGTTTAACTAATCAAGACAAAAGTCATGAGCTATTATTTTATGAATTAACCTGGTCAGAAATCACTGCTGAACAAAAATCTATCCTAGCTTATGATAATTCAGGCGAATACTCTTTTCGTCGTACAGCAGTTAATGACATGTTAAAAAAGTTTTCAAATGATACTGGGCCAGACCCGATGATTTATCTGGGTGAAAGTCGTAAAGACATACTCGTTTCTTTTGCCCAGTCTTTTTGCTGGATGGTGTCTGCACAATGGGCTGACTTACCTACACAACCTGATCAAGCCTGTAAGTTGTCAAGTCAGGCAGTAGGCAATATGAAAAAAGATCATTATGCATTAATTTCTCATAGCCTTGGAAGCAGAATAACCATTGATGGCTTACAACGTATCGCTTCATTATTTGGAAAAAAATCAAAATCATCTGATCATTTTTTAAAGTTATTACAGGCATTTAAAGAAAAGAAAATACCTATTTTTATGCTTTCCAATCAACTACCCATGTTACAAATAGGGCGAAAATTGCCTGAAATAACTGGACAATGGGATGACTATTGTCGTGCAGAGGGTAAGCTATATAATTCACGAATTTTGAGTGAAACATCAATTATTGCCTTTAGTGATCCTAATGATATACTCAGTTATGCAATACCCTATGGGTTTATTGACCGTTACCTTGATTCAAGACTTTGTGTAGATATTACCAATATTAATATTAACGTCGCTAAAATCATCAATGCATTTGGTGTTGATATGGCTAATCCTCTTGAGGCACATATTGGCTATGAAACCGATGACCGAATTATTTCGATGCTGACAAATGGTGTAGGCAATAAAAACACTTCAGCGATTGTCAATGAACGTTGCCAGTCACTTGTAACTACAGACTAATAACTAACATACAAAGACTAGAAGCTGTCTTGTACAACCATATATTATGGTTGTCTGAACAGTGTAATCACTATATCTAGTAATGAATAAATAAACTTTATTATTTAATATCTTAACAAGATAGAGCTACTTTTAGGTTACTACATTAACTACTCAAAATTACTACCTGTAATATTTTATTTAAAAAACTTTCAACGATGAGGAAAATAAGAATGAAGAAAAAAATTATAACCAGTTTGTTTTTGCTATTGGGACTGAGCTTTAGCTCTATGTCTCAGGCTAATGAAAAAGATTCAAGTTCAGAAAAGGAGTTAGCTTTATCTGAAATGAGTTTAGCAATACAAGCATTGAATAATATGTCAGGATATCTACGTTCATTAGATAGGTTTTCAATACATGCGGATATATATGTCGATGAAGTGCTTGAAAATGGTCAGAAAATTCAACAGACCAAAAGCATTGCCGCTTCAGTTAACCCTCCATCCATGTTGATGGTTCAAACTTTAAAACATGAGTTTTACTATAATGGCGATAATTTCACAATATTCACGCCTAAACCAGAAGGTTTTTATGCAACTTTCAAAACCCCTAAGGCTAAGACTATTGGCAAGCTAATAAGAAAAGCAAAGGATGATTTTGATATAGATATCCCTCTAAGTGATATTTTTTTGTGGGGATCGAATAATGATAATTCATCAGAAATTCAAGAAGCAACCCTTATAGGTGTTGAACGAGTCAATGGAGTCAGCTGTAATCATTTTGCATTTCGCCAAAAAGATATTGATTGGCAAATATGTATTCAACGTGGCGACATGCCTTTACCCCTTAAACTTGTGATCACAACTAAACTGGAAGAAGCACAGCCCCAGTATGTTGCATTGTTCAAATGGGATACATCGCCAATACTGCAGAACGAGCAATACTATACATTCATACCAGATGAAAATGACCATAAGATTGACTTTCAACCTAATAAAAAAAATAAGTAAGGGGCTACAAAAATGACTTTGACACTTAACAAACCACTACAATTTTTTGTATTTTTTCTTTCCGTTTTTATGTTATTAGCACTTATGCCTCAACAAGCAGATGCTAGAAGAGGAAATAAAAAAGGAGGAGGAACTCGAACGAGCGTAAACCGTAGTAGCAATAAAAACAGGAACGTTAATGTAAATAGCAATAAAAGCAGCAATACAAACGTTAATGTAAATAGAAATAAAAATACCAATAGAAATGTTAACGTTGATATTGATGTTGACCGTCGGGGCCGTCGTCGCGGTGGTGTCTGGACCGGTGTCGCTGTTGGCGTTAGCACAGCAATCGTTGTTGGTGCTATTGTTAGCACATTACCAAAAGGATGCACTACAATAATCCAAAATGGTATTTCTTATCAACAGTGTGGAACAGTAAGATATCAACCACAGTATTCAGGTAACAATGTGACTTATATTGTGGTGAAGTAATTCTAAAACTTTACAAATACAGAGGCACTAAGTTCTAAGTAACTACATTGTTCTTTGTAATACAACTATCAAACCACGCCCTTCAGAGCGTGGTTTTTTGTTGTAGCCCCACCACCGCGTGCTTCATGATAGATTTTGGGACTCGATGTCACAAAAACCGATTCGCCATACGGCGAATCATTAGGCTCCAGACAGCCCTGCGTACACAAATGGCTGGACGTCTGACAGGGGAGGAATAGGGGCAAAAGAGCCATAGAAAATAGAATAAATCAGCCTATAGGCTAGATCTATCAAGCAAAAAAAAGAAATGGTAGATGTTAGTTAAGAGGGTTGAGCATAATGATGAAAATAAAAAAATGATTGAGAGGCTTGGTTGAGCTTCTATTTTTGGGTTTTTCTACAGGCTCGTTAGCTTTACAAACAATGAGGAAAACTATGACTAAAAATATTACCGCATTATCTTCAGTTTTAACAATTGCACTCACTGGGTTGTTTTTATTTACAACAGCAACCCCTGTTATAGCGTCATCTAATTGCGAGCCATTGAAAGGCTGTGAAAGGAAATTTTGCGAGATTGAAAGACAGCTTAAGATTTCTAAGGAAAAAGGCAATGAGCGTAAAACAGATGGGTTAAGAATATCATTGAATAATGCTAAGAAAAATTGTACCAACAAAGGTCTTAAAGACGATCTAGTTGAAGAGATAAGCTCGATAAATGAAGAGGTCGCAGAGTATGAAACTGATCTGAAGGAAGCTGAAAAACACAGAAAAACAGATAAAACTCGTAAGTACCAAAATAAAATTGAAGAAGAAAAAAGCAAGATAAAATTTCTTGAAGATGAACTTTCAAGGATAGATTAAACTCAGCTGAGCAGCTTTCTCTCCAGCTCTCCCCCCTGCTTGCGGGCGCACACAGGATGATTCATAAGGTTCATGAAGCTTTATATTTAGCTATAAATAATATTTGAAAATAATTCTAATAATGATTATTTTTCTACTAAAGGATTGACAAATGCCTTGTCCTTTAGCTTGCTAAAAGATAAAGTCTTGTCTAGTCGCCCCGATTCATAAAGATACTCTGGTACATAGCCGCTCATTAAAATTTTCCAGGAAAATGGTAGATGGCCAGGATTGACTCGGCTATTTAACCAAATCACACTAGTACAGTTTGTCAGCAATGTATTATAAAAAGCAGGCGCTTTATGCAAGGCATTAATATTTTTTATATACTCCATAAATAAGCGTTTAATGCCTTGTTTTTTTACATTAGTCGCTTTTAGTCGATATCGATAAACTTGCTCAGGAGGGTTGTTACGATAATGTGTTCGTAAGCCTATGAGATCCCGTTCGTCAGCGACAATATATATTAATTCGTATTGTCTGAAAAAACCCTTGATGGTTGAAAACCCTTCACCTTCTTCTTTACGTGCTTCAATGGATACAGCCAGCTGCTGATCACCAAAATCAAAACTCATGATGATATGCGCTATAGCAGGCCCCATCCAATACACCGCAAATAAATCCAAACCTTCAAGCGTTTTTAAATCATAGGTCTTTTGATAATACGTGGGGGTGTAGTCAAATTCACTTTGATAGCTAAAATTACGGATATTATGTACAGTGACCAACTCACCATCAATATCAGCATATGCCAGTTTATTCACATCCCTTTGCCAATCACGCGTATTACTTGGTTGAATGTTAAACCACCAAAGTAATACCACTAGAAAAATAATACTATGAAAAGATAATAAGCGATTACGCCAAGAAGGAACAAATAGAAAAATAATCAGCGTGATAATCCCAATAAATGCCACCATTCCGGAAACTATTAGCTGCAGAGTACTACTATTTGAATCGCCGTAATATATTGCTAATGAGGCCCATGCCGTTGAGCATATTAACCATATAAATAAAGAAAGTACTGTTACAAAACGTCCCATTTTTTTTATCATTGGTTTATTTGGTGCTGAAGTATTTGAAGAAGTCCTAAAAAATCCCTAACGTCTTGGTCGAGACGGGGCTACTCTTGGAGGTCGTGGTCGTGGCTTTAGCTCAGGTCGATCTCGTCTTGGAGGAGGGACAATAACTATGTCTCTATCTCTTCTGTACCAAGAGTCATAATACATTGAATCACTGCCATAGCTATAATGGGAAGAATAAGTGGCAGACCTTGTGCCGCCACAAGCCGTTAGTAACGCAGATAAGCTTCCTATTAAAGAAATAATGGCAGCTTTTTTAACTAATTTCATTTCTCACCTATTTCTCAGAATCTGTTTTAGATAACAAGCCGATTAAAGCGCCGTTTGTGTCAGCAATAATAGCTATTCGCCCATTAAAAACATCTTTATTAGGTGAAAATATGATTTTGGCTCCCATTTCCTTAGCCTTAACTAGTACCGTATTAATTTCATCAACACTAACAAAGCCAACCCAGCGACTACGTTGTGTAACATCTGCTGGTAACTGAGCTAATCCAGCTCTGGCTTTATTATTACTTATTAACATATAAGTGTCTTTATTATCTATATGGCTTGCTTGTTCAAGCTCATACCCAAATACTGAAGTATAAAATTCAGCTGTTTTCTCTAAGTCTGAACTAAATAATTGTGCCCAAACCCAATCACCTAATACGGCTTGTGTATCAACAGGGTCACCACTACTAGATTCCAGCATACCGATAAGAGCACCTTGAGGGTCAGAAATAATACTATCGATACCTCTTGACCCAAACAAGGTGGGAGGAAAAAGTACTTTAGCCCCTTGCTCACTAGCTTTGTTGGCAGCCTCACTTATATCGGGTGTGGATATGTGATTAATCCAAACTGCATTGTTACTTTTATTACTAACGGACAATTGCGGAACAATACCCGCTACTGGCTTACCGTTATTAATAAAAAAATGATATTTATTTCCCTCAGACTCAAACTCTTCAACTGTCCAGCCAAACATCTCAGTATAAAAACTTATCGTTTGCTCTACATTTGCAGTAAAAATATCAGCCCAAATTATTTTTCCTGGTAAAGCTTTGTTTGTAGGAGGAGAGGTGAGTGCCGGGAGTAATGGCGATGCCGTTACATTTGATGAAATTAGTAAAAGGCATACTAAAGTGGCTACATAATTTTTTTTATTTTTCATATACTCGGTCTTAGTAAAGTTTAATTTACGAATAAAGAAAAAGGCTTATTTATTCAAAAGAGCCTTTTTCAATACTAAAAATTATTTAGGACGAATACTAATTTCGACACGACGGTTTTGCACTCTACCTGCGGCAGTATCATTAGATGCAATTGGGTACCTTTTACCAAAACCTCTAGCCTGAATACGGCCATGATTTACACCTGTTCTTACAAGATAGCTAGCAACACTATTGGCCCTTTTTTCTGAAAGTTCCTGATTAAGTTGGTCTCTACCCGTAGAGTCAGTAAAACCCGTGATATTAATACTGCTGTCGTTAAATTCTTTTAATACAATACTCACTGAATCCAATACTGAATAAAAACCGCTGTTAATATTAGAGGAACCTGAAGCAAAAGTGATATTACCTGGCATAATCAGATTAAGATTATCCCCTTGTCGTTGTACCTGAACGCCAGTTCCTTGAAGTCGTGAGCGCAATGTACTTTCCTGTCTATCCATATAATGGCCTGCCCCTGCGCCTAAAGCTGCACCAGCACCAGCACCAATTAAAGCACCTTTACCACCTCCAGCAAGCACACCAATAGTTGCGCCAAGGCCGGCACCAATAGCACTACCCCAACCCGCATTAGATAGTTTTTTTTCGCCCGTATAAGGGTCGATGGCACAGCCCACTGTTAAGGTAGCTACCAAAATTACCATTATTATTTTTTTCATATTTTTTATTTCTAAAAAGACTCTAATTTTACAACGACTCAACATATATTTAATATGTGGTTTGATTTATCTGGCTTACTTTGTATTTAAATATAAATAAGTATCACCCTAAGTAGGAATTGATTGCTTCCATAAGCAGAGATAGTTCTAATTATCTGGAGTAGCAAGCCCTTTTATTGATTAAACATTTTTGTAATTGCAAAATCTAACCGGGCCTTTGTTGTTTTAGCCGTTTCATTCTGCTTAAAATCACCTGTTGCCACGCCCATCCATACCACATACCCTGTTTTTCTATCTTGAGCTACAACAACTAATGCTGCTCTAGGAATCTCAGTAGGAATTTCAATTTCAGTTTTTGGATCAACTTTTAATCCTTTTGCTTTCATATCAACACCGCTAAAAAAGCTAATGGCCACTTCAGCATTTTGTGCTGCAACTTCATTATAGTTTTTGTTGCGTAATTCACGATCAATCAAAAATTTAATTTCATTGTTGATTTTAAACTTTGGGGCTTTCCTTTCTTTATCTGGATCTTTTATAACTGTTTTTCTACCTAACCATGCATAAGTTTTATACTCTTTTAACTTAACTTTAGGGTCTGATGCAGTCTTAACCTCTATATCATTGGTTAATGTTGAAGCACATGCAGACAGTAGAATTGATAAAATAAAAATTGTAACTGGATAAAATAGTTTTTTCATATTGAGACTCGCTGGTAAAGTTGAGGCAGTAAAATGCCAAGTTAATTTATTTAAAATTTCAAAACACTATAAACAAGCGGTAACTACTCAGCGTATATTTTCTGAGGGTATAGGGGGGTTGATTTATCAGGCTTCTGCAACAGGACGTTGCAGCAGAGCTTACATGGATGTATTTACGCGCCTTATAAATCAATTTCCTATGCCTTCAGTCCTAAACTCGCTGAGTAGTTACAACAAGCGCGCCACCAAGACCGTAAAAGCGGGATACTTTCACGGCACTCCAGCGCGCATATCCTGGAAACTATCAGCCAGACCATGGCTGATAGAGAATGTAACTTATTGACTTACAACCCAACCAAACCCCTCTAGCTCTTTTTTTGCTCTGCTAGTTATTTGGCCTGTCAGTAAAATGGTCTTTTTCTTACCTTTAAAAGTATTTTTTACAGAAAAAATATTTAAACGTTTATTCCAAGAAAGATAGGATACTGGTGCTGGAACAACAACCCCTCCAGCCTTAGTGTACCCAGCAACCGTTTCAGCCGCTTCTATTTTTGTAATAAACTGTTTGGATGCATGATAATTAGCCAGCACCTCAACTGATTCAACAATAAACTGAGCTTGTAAATGAGACTCTACCGTTAAAGCTAAATCCATAACTTGCTCTTGACCAGATGATTTAGGAAAACGGTTTAATGCACGGACCAATCTACCTTGCAAAGTTAACGTATACATTCGGTGACTCAATAAATGATCTGTTTTTTCCTGAGATACACCCATAGCCAAAAGTGTTTTTTCATTAAATACTCTCATTTCTCCAGGCGGCATATCCCACACCCAAGATGAAATCCTAGATGTCATATTGATAGCCATTGTTGCAGGAGCGGCCATTTTTAATGCTGTAATACCCAGTCCTCCAGCAAATGAAGCCCATGCAGTATCATCAAGTGCTTGCGCTAAAGCGGCGTTGGTTGTGTACGGATCTACTTGTAATTTTTTAGCAAGCATGCGGCGCTGGTCAAAATACCCTAATAAATTAATTGCAACCTTTCCTGTTGCATTTGCAGTTGCCATTACTGCATTACTATCATTTTTCACATAGGATTTATTTTTACCTGGAAGTGTTTTTCCTGAGCCACATAAATCATTTTCTCCTCCTGAATTTCCAATACGATCCAGACCTGTTGTCGTTGTAAGATAAGTTCGCTGAAAGAACCGGCCTATACCCGCTGGAATCCCTGTTATAGAGTCAATAGGGCTGGTAACCAAGTCTTTAACGTCTATACCAAATTCAACTAAAGAATGCTTCATCCCCTTTATAAAAGCCTCAGTTTTAGAAATTTTTTCTAGTTGAGCTAACGCTGAAATTTCGAAAATACGATCATTCAAGGTTGCAGGGCTACTTGCCTCAAAATCACCAAAATCTGATTTAATCTTAAATTGCATTAAAAAACCATCAGTCATTACCACTGGATCTACTTGATAGTTTGCACCCTTTAACAAAATAGCAGGGACGATTTCATCTGCTTTTAAAATGGGTGATTTTTCTAGCTGTTTTTCTTGTTCAGCAGATAAAACAACAGTATTAGTTTTACACTCTGTTTTTAATTCCCCTGTTGTTGAACACCCACTGACGATGACAGCCGCCGCGAAACTAAATAATATTTTTTTTTTCATGATTTGTTTTACTCGAAGTAATAATTAAAGTTTTTGAAATTAGTTTTATTTAATGCATGGGGCCTTACTAAAGCCAATAATAGTTTTATCACTGCATGCTGTACATGCATTAGAAAAGGTCTTTTCCCCACCCGCCGATGACACACCGCATACAGGTTTAAAGTGCATCGTACAGACTTCAGGCCTTGGTTCTGGACAGCTTGTTTCAACAAGCTATTTTGTTGGAGATGATGACTGACACGCCGTAAGCAATAATGATACTAATAGTAATGTACTTTTATTTTTTACCCTTCTCATTATTCTCTATCCCGCATATTTATAGGCTTTAAAGTTAACCCTAAAAAACAGACTGTATAAAACAGGCACTAACACTAAGGTTAAAAAGGTGGCGAATGTTAATCCAAAGATAATTGATACTGCCATTGTTTCAAACATGGGGTCTTGTGATATCCATAATGGCAACATGCCACCAATGGTTGTAGCTGTTGTCAAAAGAATCGGGCGTAATCTTTGATGCGTTGCCATCACAATCGCTTCCATCTCATTACGTCCACTTTCTAGCTCAATTTCAATACGATCAATCAATACGATTGCATTATTAATAATAATTCCAGAAAGCGAAATAATGCCCAAGATAGTAAAAAAACCGAACACTGAATTGGCAATTAATAAGCCAACCGTAACGCCAATAATACCTAATGGAATAGTGGTTAAAATAATAATAGGTTTACGAATTGAGTTAAATTGCCCTACTAATAACAACACGATAATCATGCCTGATATAGGCAGTTTTTCAACAATGGATTGATTTGCAGTTCCTGATGCTTCAGCTTCTCCGCCTAATTCAAAACGATAACCATAGTCCCACTTTTTGGCATATTCCTCTAGCCAGGGGTTGAACTCTTTATTAATCATTGACGCGGTAATGCCAGGTAACAATTGAGCATTTACCGTAATCGTTCTATCCCTGTTTGATCGCTTAATAATACTGTACTGCCAGTCTAAATTGACATCGGCAATTTGTTTTAGAGGTACATTCTCACCGCTAGACTTTGAATACACAGTCATACTGTCAAGTTTACCAATATCATGGCGGTCAGCCATCTCAGTACGTAGGGTGACAGGTATGAGCAGGTCATTTTCACGATATTGAGTGAGCTCAAGCCCTGATAAGCCTGTTTGCAACGAAATAGCTACATCTTCACTAGTTACTTTCGCTCGTCTGGCTTGCTCCTGGTTAATATCTATGGATAATTTCTTGCTACGAACCCCCCAGTCATCCAGCACATCTTGTACACCAGCCATCGACAGCAACTTTTCTTTTATCGGGCCAATAACTCCATATAAGCCATCAAATTCTGGCCCAGATATACGGACAGCAACAGGGTATTCAATGGGTGAGCCATTTTCCAGCTTTTTCATTTGCAGCTGTAAATCAGGATATTTCTCTGCTACATAGTTTTGAACTTTTTCTATGATTTCTGGAATAATTAGATGATCTGTTGTCGTTAGAACCATACTGCTATGGTAAGGATTGGTTGGCTCTGGAGCTGCTGAAAGCATATACCGAGGAGCCCCTTTACCAATAAAGCTAACCCAGTGTCGCAAGCCTTGTTTTCCTTCTGTTATTTCTTGCTCAGACACGATTAGATTCTCCAACATATAATTTTCTATATCCTGAATAACAGCCTCTGTTGTTTCTATTGCCGTCCCTCTGGGCATATTAAACTTAGCATTAATAATAGGGTTAGTGGTTGGTGGTATAAATACTTTAGAAACATAGCCTAGACCAAAAACAGCAGAGACAAAACAGCCCACTACAATTAACAGAAATAGCGTTCTATTTTTTAAAGCAGGTAGAAGTATTTTCCGATAACTTGAATACATGCTTGAGTCAAAATTGTTCTCACTCTCTTTAGGGGTAATCTTAATCACTTTTTTTGCAATCAGAGGAATGATAGTCATTGCCAGTACCCATGAAGACAACAAGGCAATGGTGTTTACTTTAAAAATATCGGCAGTGTATTCACCAATAGTTGATTCTGCCAGAAAGATACTTAAAAAAGCCGCAGCGGTCGTTAATGATGAAATCAATAAAGGAACGGCAAGTTCCTTACCCGAATCAATTGCTGCATTAACACTGCTCTCACCTTGTTCAAGCTTAACCATGATGGTTTCAACAATTACAATTGCGTTATCAACCAATAGCCCCAAAGCGATAATCAATGCTGCTAATGAAATTTGGTTTATAGTAATCTCAAAAAATTGCATCAATACAAACGATACAGTAACGGTCATAGGAATTAACAAGGAAACAACAATACCTGTTCTAAGCCCTAGGAAAACAAGCATCACCAACATAACAATGGCAACCGCTTGCATCAGGTTGCTCATAAAACTACTGATTGAATCAGCAACTAACTTGGGTTGAAAAAAGATAGAGCGAATTTTAATACCCAATGGGTAGTTACTTTCTAGCTCTGGAATCAGTGTTTCCAGTGTTTTCCCTAGTTGTAGAATGTTACTCCCTGTTTGCATTGAGATCCCAAGAACAATAACGGGTTCTCCATTAAAGTGGGCTTTATCTTTGACTGGCTCAGTATATCCACGATAAATTTTGGCAATATCATCAAGATAAACCACATCTGACTGCCCTGGAATTTCAATAACTGTCCGACGAATATCATCTAAAGAATCAAAATTACCACTGGGTTCAAGCGAAATACGTTCCTGCCCAACCTTAACATCCCCACCAGGACGTAGAATATTAGCTGCTGATAATGTTTGACTTAATTGAAGAGGAGATAATCCTAATTCACTGAGTCGCGCATTATTATATTCAACATAAATCACTTCATCTTGTGCACCTTGGATAACGACCTTCGATATTGCTGATACTTTTAATAACTGATTCCTAATATCATCAGCATAAATTTTTAACTCAGCATAACTAAAACCTTCGCCCGACAAGGCATAAAGCATTCCAAACACATCACCGTATTCATCATTTACAAAAGGACCAATAGTGCCATCAGGTAAGTCATTAATAGAATCAATTTTACGGCGTAAATTATCAAAAATAGGCCGCATATCACGGTAACTTTCTTTAATATTAACCGTGACTAATGAAAGGCCATTTTGTGATTCTGAGCTAACCGTCTCTAACTCGGGTATTTCTTGAACTATTTTTTCAATTTTATCCGTCACTAACAGCTCAACACGCTCTGGACTTGCACCTGGGAATTGGGTGGTAACCATTGCAGTTCGAATGGTAAAGCCTGGATCTTGCGCTTTGGGTAACTCGATATAAGCACTTAACCCACTAAGGATTAAAATGACTGTCAATACATAAACAATTCGGTCAAAACGAAAAGCAATTCCTGTCAGACTCATTGCTCTGTCCTTACGTTTAATCCGTCCCTGATAACACTTACACCAGCGATAACAACTTGATCCCCCACCTTTATACCGGTAATAATTTCCAGGCCATTAGAGGTTAATTCCCCAATACTTACAGGAACCTGCTTAATAATGCCAACATTTTCCGTCTCTGTTTTTTCTAATAGATATACAAAGCGACCCTTATCATTTTCTATCACTGAAAAGGTAGGTAAAACAAAGTTTTTAGTTACTGATTGAAGATCAAAACTTAATCTTACATCAGCTGACATGCCTGAGCGTATTAGCGCTTGTTGATTTTTTAAGGCCACATTGACAGGAAAAGAAGCGCCTCCACTACTTGAAGAAACACCAACTTCAGTTACGATGCCAATAAATTGCTTTTCAGGCAATGCATTAAAAGTAACCTCTGCTTCCATACCTTTAGCAACAGATCCAACAAAGCGAGCTGGCACACCAATTTCCACATCCATTGCACGGCTACAACTCACTTTTGCAATAGTTTGTCCACTGCCGACATTCTCATGATTTTCAACATCTACTTCAGCCACATCACAATTTGAGGATGCTTTTAAATACGTGTGAGATAGATTTAGCTGTGCTAATTCAAGTCCTTTTCTAGCCGCTTTGACTTGAGCATAACTAAACTCGGAAGATGCTCTTGCAGCATCTAGTTCGTTTTGTGAAGCATTGTTATTTTCGTATAAGCCTTTTAGTCGCTCATAGGTTGCACTTGCATTACGCATAGAGGCCGTTGCTTGTGCAAGTGTTGCATGGGATTGTTGTGCTTGTAATTCAAACTGTAGCGGATCTATTTGTGAAATCAATTGCCCTTTTTTTAACTTATCCCCTACTTTTACGGGTAAAGACGAAATAGTCCCTGCTAATTTAAAGCTTAAATTAGCTTCCATTTGTCCTTTAGCCAAGCCTGAAAAGCTACGAACCTGCCCTTGAGTATTCGCTTTAACTTCAAGCACTTTCACTCGCCTAAGCTTTTGCTGTTCCTGAACATCCTCTTGCCCACAACCACTAAGCAAAAATGAACTTAAGATAATGATCAATACAGTTTGCTTGTTAAAAAACATATTATTCCTTAATAAAAATTCTACATGACTATTTTTAGGGGGGGTAAAACAGCTAATTGTTAGTGCGACTCAAGGTCGGTTTATAGCTATCAAGCGCCTGCCCCCAATCATTTAAACCTTGAGGCGATAAAAACACATCAAAATTAGCAACGGCACGTTGCGTTGCCACCCAGTCAATCATAAATGAGTACAATGCTTCAACAGCCGACAAGTCAGCAGAAAGCCCAGCATTTTGTGCATCAATAACAGAGGTAATTGAAATCTGGCCACTGGCATAAGATTCACTCACCATTTTAAAGTTTTCATTAGCTGCAACAGCGGCATCTTTAGATAAACGCACCGCAGGATAGCTACCTTTAGTTTTCTGTAATGCCGACCTTACACGTGCTTCAATACTTTCTTTGATTTGATCTTGTCTGGTTTTATTCTGAGTTAAAGCATGACCTGCTCTTGAAACTTCTGCTGAACGATTACCACTGGTAAATAAAGGTAAAGTTGCCTGAAAACCGACAGACCATTCATCTTGATGTAATTGGCTGTTATTTTCACCTTCTCCACCCTGCCCAATATTTTGTCCAAACCGCGCATTCACATTAACATCAGGAATATAGTAGGCACGTTTACCAGCATCCAATTGTCGACGGGAAGAAAGTACTAAATAATGCATTTGCTTTAGTTCCGGTGAATTATTTGTGGCTTGCTCTAGTTCAAAATGGATCAATTTTTTATGATCCAGCAATTTATCAAAATAAGGGCTGAATTGTTTACTTTGCAACATATTTATTTGTTCAGCGGCGATATCACCCGAGATAACAATTGATTCATTCAACTCAAGGTGTAGCAAACGTTTTAATTCGGTTTTTTGTTGTTCTGTTTGTGCTTGTGCAAGATATACCTGGCTCTTATCTGTTGCAATAACACTTTGCCAACGTAACACTTCAGAGCGGTTTGAATAACCTATTTTTAAACGCATTTTTGCTAACTCTAAATTAGCCTTACTTACTTCTAAATTACCCAGCCTTACTTTTTCTGTTGCTTGTGCAGATAACACTCGAAAATAAGCCGTTGCCGTTTGACTTAAAATATCAAGTAGCCGACTTTGGAATACTTCATCTTCTGCCTGTTTCAACAACTTGGCGACATCAAAGTCAGACCATTTTCTTTCTGAATAAACCAATTGGGATAAATTAATTTCTACATCGGCTGTTTGTTCAGATTGTTGCAGACCAGCTCTATCTTGATCAATCTGTGCGCCAGTCAATCCAACATTGAATTGAGGTAATAAGGCTGATCGCCTAGCATCAACTTGATCTTCTGATTGGGCAATATCCAGCTGATCTGCTGACAGGCTAAGGTTTTTCTCAACTGCCTGGCGCATCGCATCTGGCAAAGAAATTCCCAATCCTTGTTCCACTGGTTTGTTAAATAATGCTTCAGCAGTTTCTAACAAGCGTCTGCCTGGGTAATAACCAATCGCATGAGCAGTCTTCATATTTATTGCCAACTTGGGAGGCTGTTCTAAATCGACATTTAGATTGGCAGGGTCTGCTCCCAATAAAATGCTTTGCACCATTAAGGCAACACGTCTAGAAAATCGTAAGGAATCAATTTCACTGCCATTCAAGGTCGCCATAAAACCTCGTTCAAGATCTGCTCGGCCTCGTAATGAAAAACTGGGTAATTGCTTTTCGATCAATCCTTTGGCAAAAGTAGATAATTCTTGATCAGAAAAACCAACCAATGGCGGAATATAAACCGCATCTATATCATTAGGCATTTGCTGTAGAACATTTTCAAGCGTACTGGATACAGGTAAATAAACGATTGAAAACCCAAGGTCGTCCTGTACTTGTGTCAGCATTGTTCGCAGCGATGGGATACTCTCAAGTAAAACTGGGTTAAGAGGAAGTAGTAATTTTTTGAAAGGGGTTAATTGATGGAATTGGCGTAAATCCCTATCGACACTCTTGCTATTATTAATGTAAGTGAAATTTTTTTTTAAACTCTTACCCTTATTATAAGGGAATTGTTGGATCTGCCTATCCGCGACCAAGGTAGCAATAACAGGCTTTTTTAAAGACTTTAAATGAGCCGCTTCATTAGAGGCAAGTAAACCATGAGTAATAATAAGATCAACTGCTTTATCATCACTTAAGGTATTGATAGCTGATTTCACATTATCAATTTTCCAGTGAGCTGATATAACCTTATCTTCAGGAAAATTGACCTTAAACTCACCTGCACTGAGTTTAATGATTTCATTTTTAATTTCTTCTACCAGAGGGCGATCAAATCCCGTTTGGCCATCAAAAACAAA
>Ga0209184_1001369_pt1 | contig 16461 bp, 11 predicted proteins | sample EN8Hudsemesocosm_2_FD_184627 | JGI IMG/M metagenome (GOLD analysis project Ga0209184, IMG submission 184627) | Methane-oxidizing microbial communities from mesocosms in the Hudson Canyon - EN8C Hudson Canyon (SPAdes) (version 2) | ecosystem: Environmental > Aquatic > Marine > Cold seeps | place... | reverse complement strand
AAAAACAACGAATAGTGAACTTATTCGCTCAAAAACCAACTTCCAACTTCTTTTTTTCAAAAAATAAAGAAATTGGAATGTTAGTAACTTTATGTTTCAGCAGAACTCAGAGTTTTGCAAGAAGCTCAAATGTTTGGTATCAATTTCGGCAGTGATTTGCATGATTTCTCTCTATAATAATTTAAAGATCCAGTATTACCTTCACGCGCTATACAGGCTACTTACTCATTGTATTACTCACTAATTATGGCTATCATAATCAATATCTAATGCTTGTATTCAATAATTTTACTAGAGAGATTAAAAACAAACTATTTTCAGCTTAGCTTCTACATTGCAATACTAAAGAATTAGTCTTTCCTCTAGAGCAACTTTACCCTGAATAATTCGCATAGTTGATAATATGACGCGTTCCATATCGCCTTTACTTTGAATAGTCCGCTTGCCAACATCTGCTTTTGCATGATTCCAAACTTGCTCGTCTGGTGTTGAGTTCGGGTGAGTATGCAGGAAGAAAAGCCATCATAATTTCTCCACTTTGTTTTTCAGAAACGCTTGGCCTAGTTTGCAGTGATGTTAACGTGCATTATCAGCAATAACAAACGGGGCAAGTGCTGTTAAGTTTGTTGAGCCAACAGAATTGAGATTATATTTTCAAAGTGAAACCGACTCGCTAACAAAACTTTATATTCTCCAATAAATAAACGTGGTTAAGACCTTATAAAAAAAGCATATCCTGTGGGCAATGCCAAGCCTTTGCTCCTCGTGCATAAATTCCCTGTTCAGCTCTCCCTTTTAAATGAGAAAACAACTGTAGCTCCCATTTCTTTTTATCAAATGAACCTAACGTCTGTTTAATTTCATATTGAAAAACATCTGTTTCTTCAGCTTGTAAACGCTCCCAGTAGGAAATTATTGGATCTTTCCTAGAGATTAAAAAGTGAGTTGACGGTACATGGTTACTTTTATCATTATTCACCTTATTGTATGACGGTAAAAGATTCCATAATTGGTTGTTGTGCCAAAGTGAATACGGTAACACATGGTCAATAGCTAGCGTCTTAGAGTTTAATTTTTTCCCACTCCACACACAGTAATATGAATCAAAACTGAGGCAAATACGTCTTGCTAAATCCTGTTCTCGTTTAACCTCAGGAATTAGAAGTAGCCTTTCTAGTACAATATTTTGAGTAACATTGGGTAACTGCCTGCTAAATTTCTCACATAGTTCTGCCCAACGTAGCAATAATGAGTCTTTTATCCAATATCCTGTCAAGCATAATTCACCCCATAAATCTGCATCAATTAATATTGACCTTGATGCTTTTTCATAAAAAAACATTTGTCCTTGCTCAGCATGCTTAATTGGGCCAGTTAAAATCGCTGTTCGTATTCTTTGCAATGTGATTCTCAGTTGTTCCTTTAGAGCATCATTCACTTTTCCTTTTTTTAAATCCATGACAAATAGACTTAAAACTACTTTATCATCAGAGGATTGATAGTATTCATTAGCAAGCTTAATCAACGACTCTAATGATTCTCTAAATAACATAGGCCTTCCACCTCCTGCGATACTGTTATTTTGAGGGAGTAAGTCTGGGCCTGATAGTAATGGCCAATAATACAATAACCAACACTCTACAACCGCTGTGACAGGAAGTGCAACTTGTTTACTAGAACGCCAATCAACAGCATTATCATCACGTTCTGCTAAATCACAAAATGCTCGTATTAATGCTAATTTATATGTTGCTGTTTTTCTGTCATTTCGTAAAACTGATTCAATCCGATCCAATGGTCGCCCTAAGGATAGTTTTTTTTCAAACAAGAGAGTTACCCACTCATGATCAACTCGTCCAAGTGAGTCCTTATTGCTATATTCTGTAATGCATTGCAAACCAAGTCGAGCACAAAGTAATTTTAACTTTTCAGGTTCGAGAGATTCAAAGAGACGACCTTGCTGATCTCGGCTTTCAGTATCTAAATTTGGTCTAGCCTTCGGAATTGATATTAACAACCTACCACTAGGTTTCAATAGAGCTCTAATATTAATTAAACTGTCTAAATGTTCACTTATAGGAATATGCATAAATACTGCTGAGCACAGGATTCCATCATATTGTTTTGATGTATCAATATTCGGAAGTGATCCAGAGACAATACGACCTTCTAAACTGTGTGACTTTGATAACGATTTTTTTCTTAACTCATCACAAGGTTCAATACCGAAGGCATCATAACCAAGGTCTAATAGCTTGCAAATATCTCGACCTGAGCCCGAACCTATATCGAGAATACGACCTTTTTCTGCAAAACTACTACAAAAATAATCAGCAATTTTACTCTCAACAGCTTCATATCGTTCAAAGGTTTCAGCTGCATTATCATCATAATACTTTGCCGTTTTTCGATCCATAATCTATCCTATTCCTGCAGCAGAAAAAAACAAAAAAATAGTGTCAGGGCTTTCACTGCCATATTTTAATCTCATTTCATTTTTTATCCGTTTTAAAGTAACAATTTTTTCTAAGTTCATCTGCTAACTATTAGCCTAAAAATAAAAGCAAGGTCATATTGCAACATTATATATTAGGTAGTGGTTAAATGTGTGTGGTGTACAAATAATAGAATAAGGAAGTTAGTCGTAATTTAACTTGGCATAAACTTAGTGATTAAAAAGTTGCCACACCTTGCTGAATAGGATTCCACTTCTGCTTAACACCATAATATAGGGTTGAACAATTATAAGCATCTTGTAAATAGTCTTTTCGTTTTGCAGTAGTATTACCCGTTTGGACAATTAATGTTTCTCTTAACGGATGATGGCTTGTGATCAAATACTCATTACGGTCATTCAATCGCTCTAAAAGTTCTATTGATGGCAATTGATCAAACTTCCCGCCAATACCTCTATTGCAATCTGTACAGGCTAAAACTAAATTTGCCACACCATTTATTGGTTTTTCTGGGTCACACTGCCTTAGAGCATGGGGGAAAAAATGATCAACATCAGCTGACTCTTCCAGCCCTTGGATGATTGATATATCACGAAAACAATAAAAACATCGCCCTTTTTGATAACCATTTAAAGATGGTCTTGCCGAAGTCACAGTAACTCTTCTTAATTTGTTGTCGCCAATAAATTCCTTCGTTTCTTCTTTATAATCAATCTGAATAAGATGTTTTGGTAAATTTAATTCCCAAGCTGTTTCAACAAGTCGCCACCTAGCTTCAGTTTCTTCTGCAAGGTTACTAAACTGAAATTTTTCCCCTAATTTAAAAAAATCATCTGTTAAAGTAATTCCTCCTTTTATTTTTCTTTCATCGACATAAAAGCGAGTTGGAACTTCTGAGTTATGCACATTATGAAAAGCATCAATTACATTGACAAACCCTTGTCGAACAGTTTGTTCAATTAATTGAGTATGTGTGATTTTATCAGCATTATAATCTCGACAAGCATTAAGAAATGAGCTGTTTTTTGATGTCCCTTGCTTGTCACAAATAATAAGGTGTTCACTAATATGCTTGGCAAACGGCACTGCCAATTTATCTAACGGTATAAGTGTGTCGCCACTATCTTTTAGATCATAGAGTGCTTTTGCTAATGCAAATTTATATGAAGCAACATTACGTCCAAATAAAATAATAGAACGCCAATAATTTTCTAGACTTGGCTCTATTTCATAAAATTTTGTCATAAATATCTCAATCTCAATTAAAAAAATTGAGTTCGTTATTCTAAATTCAAATACACCTTTAAAGCACAGAAAAGGCAATTAAAAAGGTAATTCTATCACTTTATTTATCTAGCAATACAGAAGAGCGAGAGTATGCGACTAATAAATTACAAAACACAAATACACTTTTTGATGGTTTTACAAACCGTTTTAATATTAATAATGGCTGGATAGTCATTAAGCATGTTTGCGGCCTTGATTCACCCGCAAATGCTATTTTAGTCAGTATTTATACGGCTCTTAATATCGAGTTTGATTTAGGCAAGGTTAAGTCTTTTGATGATGAAAGATGCCTTGAAGAAATAACCCATTCTTTATCTAATCAATCAAAGGAATCAGATGGTGTTCTTGTGCTTCTTGATGAAATGGGAAAAGCATTAGACTTTCAATCAAGATCTAATAAAGATCTCCATTTATTCCAATCCTTAGCGGATATTACTCAGCAAGCAAAAAGCCCTGTTATGCTGATTGGTTTTTTACATCAATCTTTTTCTGATTATGCAAAAAACAAAGATGTTAAATCTCAAAAGGAGTGGGCAAAAGTACAGGGGCGGTACAGAGATTTAAGCTTTAATCCATCAATTGATGAATCACTTGTTCTTGTCGGTGACTCAATAACAAAAGAAGAATATATTACTAATAAGCTAGAATATAAATATAAAAAGCTAATAACTAATGTTTTAACTTCTTTTGAGGGGCAAAGTAGAAATGAGATTGCTCTAACTAAAACATTACCACTTGATCCGTTAGTCAGCTTATTACTTGGCCCTATTTCAAGACGGCGATTTTCTCAAAATGAACGAAGTTTATTTGGTTTTTTAGCTTCACATGAAAAGCAGGGGTTTAGAGAGTTTTTAGCTGAAAACTATACTGCAACAGCATCAACTTTTGAACTATACCAACCAGAGAAACTATGGGATTACCTTCACCATAACCTTCACCACCTAATCACTACCTCTCCTGACAGCAAGGCATGGCTTGAAGGCTGTGATGCTATCTACCGTGCTAGTCAAAAAGGTTCTGACTTACATGTATCAATTACAAAAGTAATTTCACTGTTGACTATTTTTGGGTTTCAACATCATTTACATGCTAAAAAAGAATTTATTACCGCTTATTTCTCGGCAAGAGGATTTGAAAAAAACACCATAAAAGCGGCAATTGCTGATTTAGAAAGTTGGACTGTCATTATATATCGACAAAAACATAATGCCCTTTTTGTTTTTCAGGGTAGTGATATTGATATAAATAGCATGGTTATAGAGCGAATTGAATCCATTAGCCAAGGTGTTGATTGGACAACTGTTTGCGATATACCTCAAAATATTTTGGCTACAGCACATTATCATAAATTTGGCACGATGAGATGGGCAAGAACTCAACTCATCAATAAGAACGATAGTGCGCTTTTAGATTCATTAAAAATGACTCCTTTAACAGGGGAGTCATTTCTTAGCTTTATTCTTCCTACAAACTCATCTATTGCAAAAGAGCTCTCGTCTGAAGAGTTGGAGCATGCTGCAATTGGTCAGCTATCATCTTTTGACAGCTTAAAATCTGTAGCTATTGAGTTAATTGCTCTTACTCAAATATCTAAAGATGAAGAAAAGATAAACCATGATTTAATTGCTAAGAATGAATTAGCAAATAGAATTCAATTGGCAAATCAGAATATTGAAAAGGAATTAAATTTAGCATTTAGAAATGCAAACTGGACTCACAAAGGCAAACCTATATCGACTCAACCTTTGTCTGTATCTGCCTCTGAAATAGCTGATGAAATATTCCATTCGTCTCCTAAAGTTATTAACGAGCTTGTAAATAGATCAAAACCTTCTGGAAGTGCTAATAGTGCAATCCGTAAGCTAATGAATGCAATGCTTGAAAGTGGAGATAAAGAAGACTTAGGGTTTGCTAGTGATTCATTTCCTCCAGAAAAAGGTCTTTACTTATCGTGTTTAAAAAGCAAAGGGTGGCATTGTAAGTCAGACGAGGGATATGTTTTCCCTAGTCAATGGAGTGATGCCTCAATTAAAGCCAACCCAAGTATGCATGCTTTATGGCTGGATGGTGTTACCTTTATTAAATCTAGTAAGACAATGATAACCTTGGATGATTTATATAACCGATGGATGCAGCCTCCTTTTGGACTGACACTCGGATTATGCAGACTCTATGGACTTGCGTTATTAAAATCTTTAGAGGGCCAAATTGCATTTTATGATTTGGACTCAACTAAACAGTTTATCTTTATCCCTGAATTAGATGAGGAGTTAATTACTAAAATATACAAACACCCATTAGAAGCCGGTGTCAGATATTTTGAAATATCTAAAATACAAACTCACCTTTTAGATACGCTTGCTAAGGCAACCATTGGTGAAGATAAATCTGGTGATATAGTGCTTGGAATTGCTAAGCATATTGTGAAGATAGTTCATACCTTACCGACATGGGTAAAAAAAACCAGTGGAGAGAGTTTTTCACAATCCAACAAAACCCAAGTTTTAACTAAGGAAGCAAAAACATTTAGAAACAAGGTAATTGCAGCTAACGATCCCTACAAATTAATACTTGAAGATTTATCTGGCATTTTCGGTTTAGATAAAAATGACAGCAATATCGATGAAAAATTAGGGCAAAGCCTAAAAACAGCCATTGAAGATTTATCTGCTCAACACGACATGCTTTTATCTGGCTTTAAACAAATTATTATGACTAATTTGGCTGCGGAATTTGATGATGACTTAAAATCCCGTTGTGAGTTAATTGTTTCTGTAGCTCAACGACCAAATGTGAAGGAACTTGCCTCTCGATTAATTGACTATATTAATGGTAACGCTAATTTTGAAACTGTCGTTAATCTAGCAGCTAGTGTCCCTGAAAGAAACTGGACAGATAAACATTTAAGAAATGGGCTGGATGAGCTACAAAATTTATGCATTCAATTTAGACGTATTGAATCATTTAGTAATATTAGCAAAAAAGGTTCTTCACAACCCTTAGTTCTAACAACTACAGATAGCTCTGGTAACTATAAAGAGTATGATAGTTTCATTAAATTCAATTTAGAAAATGAAAAAAATGTTAAATCTGCTATTGGTAGTGTTAAATCAACTATTGCTCACTTATCAAATGAAGAACAATTAGCAGCCCTAACGAATATACTTTCTAGCTTAATGGATTCAACTACAAGTAGTAAAACTAATGACTAAAAAAATCAAACATGTCTTAGGTATATCTGGTGGAAAAGACAGTAGTGCTTTAGCTCTATATGTTAAAGAGACTCGCCCTGAATTAGAAATAGAGTATTTTTTTACTGATACGGGGTATGAACTACCTGAAACAAATGATTTTGTTGACCAATTAGAAGAGAAATTAGGATATATTCATCGATTAAATGACCGCTCTTTAAACAATATGGAAGGACGAGGTGATAAAACCTTTTCACATTTGCTTAAAGAGCATGGTAACTACTTGCCATCACAGCGTGACCGCTGGTGCACAATACAGATGAAACTCAAACCTTTTGAGCAGTGGGTAGATGCTTTTATCGCTGATGGTTATGAAATCAAAAATTATGTTGGTATTAGGGCAGATGAACCTAACCGAACTGGTTTTATGGTAATAGAAAAGCCAATTGAATCTATTTTTCCCTTCCGTGAAGATGGCATTGTAAAAAGTGATATAGAGAATATTCTTCAACGTAATGGTTTGGAGTTACCTGCTTACTATGATTGGCGTTCTCGCTCTGGCTGTACATTTTGTTTTTATCAACAAAAAATAGAATGGCTTAAATTAATGGAGAAACACCCTGATTTATTTGAAGAGGCAAAAACCTTTGAAAAAGATGATGACAATAATGTGGTGGGTGAGACGTTTTATTGGATGGGACAAGGTCAGCCTTTAAGTACACTAGAAGACCCTGCTGTACAACAACGTATTATTGAGCATCATGATAAAAAAGTTGCTAGGTTCAAAAAGAAAAAACGCAGAAATGTATTACTAGATAATTCAGATGGCTTCTGCGAATTTAACGATTTAGATGAAATTTACGATGAGGCTGAAGGTGGAGGGGCTTGCGTTACCTGCTACAAATAGCTAACTGTTAATATTTCTGTATTGTTTCTACCAGATTTAAAATATTATCTTTTGAAACATCGAGAGGAAAACTTATCCGAAATGTTTTATCAGCCTGCTCCCTAGTAAGTCCTATCGCTGTTAGAACATGAGATGCTTCTATTTCTTTAGATGAACAGGCGGAGCCTTGAGCAAGACAAAAAAACTGTTCATTATCCCGAATCAATAATGCAATATTTGTTAATGGCAAAGTTAAAGAAAGACAACTTGGCAAAGAATCTGCTGCTCCACCATTAATTTGACATTCAATATTATGCTTTTCCAACTCACTAAGTAAGATCTCTTTTGCTTTAATTTGTTTAAATTTATTATAGTACTTAGAGAAATTCTCTATTGCAGAACCAAAACCCATAATTAAAGGGGCAGCTACCGTTCCTCCTCGTAACCCATCTTCCTGTCCCGCACCATGGATAACAGGCATCAATTGTTTACTTCTTAAGTCACGAATATATATCGCTCCAATTCCTTTAGGCCCACCAATTTTATGTGCTGAGAAGGACATAATATCAACGTTTAAATCGTCAACATCGATATCCACTTTTTTAAAGCTTTGGGCAGCATCGCTATGAAATAAAATTTTATTCTGTTGGCATATCGCACCAATTTCACTAATTGGATTAATTGTCCCAAGCTCATTATTTACATGCATAATAGAAACAAGAGCCGTCTCTGATGTTATCGCATTTTTTACAGCCTCAGAACTGATAACTCCCTGTTTATTTGGTTTGATATAGGTTATCTCATATCCCAAAGACTCAAGATAATGACAAATGGAAAATATACATTTATGCTCTATTTGAGTGGTAACAATATGTTTTTTGTCAGAAGGCATACCATCACCAAAGAGAACACTCTTAAAAGCAATATTATTTGACTCTGTCGCACCACTTGTAAAGATTACTTCACTTGGATACGCCCCAATTTCATCTGCTATTGATTCTCGAACATGATCAACTTCAAGGTTAACTCTTTCCCCTAGAAAATGACTTGATGCAGAGTTTGCATATAAAGAATCAAAAGCTTCAGATAAAGCTTTTTTTACTTCAGGCAAAATAGGATAAGAAGAGGCTGTATCAAAATAAATCATTTATAGCTGTAATTACCATCAATTTAAAGACTTTATGATACCCTACCTATATTGAGACTACTGAACAAATATCGGCATATTTAGGTAAAACCTAAATTAAATAGATGGCATTTTAATTCAGTTCATAGAAAAGTCCCTATACCTTGTGTTCTAAAATAACTTTTTTATTGTCTTTTACTTTTATTCGGCCAAAATCAAAAAAAGACTTTCCAATATATTTAAATTTCTCAAGACATGAGCATTTCAAAATAGTTTCTTCCTCTTGAATAGCCCCCTCTTCATCTAATGAAAAAACCTGCATTCTTAAGAAGCACTTTAAGTTACCAACACTAAATTCAAAAACATTGTCTTCGTCTTCTAGCCTCCCATCACGTTTATCATTATATTTTTTGCTATTAAATACAGCTAAAACACCTTCCAGTTGATAGTTTTCATCTTCCTGTGAGTTGTTCAGGAGTTTGGCTGTAAAGAAATCCATATCTTCATCAGAAAAATGGCATCCTTCCTTTCTCATAAAATCCAATTTATCATCTTGTTTAATTTCTGTATACAAATATGGATGAGTATGAAAAGCACCAATAACTTCAAAATCACTAAAGCACCGAGCCACTTCATTTTTTAGGCTCTCACTCTCAGCCTGAGGTATACAATGGTCTGGCATCATGACAGCAGAAGTATCTGGCGAGAAAAAATCTATCTTATATTGTTTCGATGTTTGAGTATCCTCTTCATGTTCATCTTTATACCCAACTAGCACACCATGCATTTCAATTCCTGACCTTTTCCGCCCTTTGTGCAAAACTACAAATGCCTCTAAGCTATTCATTACAATTTGTACTAAAGCCTGATCACTTACTTCAACGTAATGTTTCATTTAAATATCTCCTAATTGATATAATGCTCATTAACAATATTTTTATAAATAATACTGCCGTGTATTGTTTAATGTCTTTGCAATCTCTTGACGTAATTCTTCAGGAGCTAAAACTTCTATTCTTTGGCCCTCACCCAAAACCCACCATCTTAACTGCCATGTATTCGGTATTGTTGCCGTAATTACCCTAAAGCCTGTTTCATCTTGTTCTGATATTTGCTGAGATTCAACCAAAGCTGTTTCAGCTAGCATCATAGCCAAGTGGTCACTGATACGCGCTTTAAACTCAATCAGCTCACCTGAACCGAAATGTCCTTGATTATTTGCATAGTCATCAAGATCAAAACCGTTCTTTTTCCGACTATCTAGCTCCAACCGTTCTGCCGATTTAATTCTGTGAATTGCATACATATAAGCATCCTCATACTTATTCGCCATAGCAGCAAGATAAGTTATTGGCCCTCGCTGAATTAATCCTAAAGGATGTAAGCAATAAGTTTTTTCTTTTTGATCTTTTTTGTTGGCGGCCTGATATACAACTTGTAATTGTTTATCATTCAACAATGCGTCATGTACTGAAATTAATACTTGTTGATCTACCTCTGGTGGAATCAATGTTTGCGCAGGTTGAATGACTGTAATTTTATCTGGCCAATGAGTTACTTGGCTTTTTTTATGCAAATCTAACGTTTGATGAGCTTTTGAAAAAACATCACTAAGTGACTGTGTCAGTAATACTGGTAAAGATTGAGCTAAATACCGCTCAACCATTACCAGTGACAGTGCTTCAGGAAGTGTTATACCTGTAGTGGGCTCAACATCTTTACCCACCCACCTATAACCATAAGGTAAACCATTTTTTGGACCTTCTTCAGCTTTACTGTTGTCATTAAGCTCTAACTGCTTATGAATGGGTAATAGGGCGGCAAGATCACGGCGAATATTATGTGTTTTTACATCATAACCCTGCCCTATTAGATCTTTAACTATTTCTGCATTTGTTACCCAACACTGTGAGACTCCACTGAGCTTTCTTATCGTATTTAATACTAAGTTGCGCCGCTGTCCTGTTGCCTGGGCATCTTGATCTGGCATCCTTCCTCCTTACCGCCTTTAGCTAACAATCAATGTTGATTTTAGTTGTTTTAAGTATAGTGTAATTTGACCGTGACACATTCTGTGACAGCCTAATAGTATTATCTATTTTAAGGCAGTCAAGGCACTGTTATTTTTAATATTCACTGGAGAAGGGTATGTTGAATTTGGCTTTTGAAATTGGTTTTGATCATTATCGTTATAGTCTTCCTTTAGATATTTCACGATTCCAAAATCATTATAGGCAAGATGTCCGCAATGGATATGAGGCAGCCAAGTATCAGCAAGTCACTAGAATAAGACCTGATTTATATGACAAGAAGTTATTATCAATTCGGGACCGTGCTTTAATTAAAGGGCTGGAAGCCACTATTACGACTGATGATTTGCGCTATGAATTTAATAAAACACAAGGCACCTGTCCTGTGACCAATGAGCCTTTTACATTTGCTGAAAATAACGATACTGATTGGTCGGTTGATAGGATTGATAATGGCCGTGGTTATTGCCCAGATAATATCGTTATCGTTTCTGTCATTGTTAACCAGGCAAAAAGTGATTTAGATTTATCAGGTGTGATCAAGTCTGTTTTGGCTGATCACCAATCAGATAATGAATTATTATCTGATCAACAGTGGTTTCAAATGGGACAATTCTATTTTAAAAAAATGCGTTTATCAAAGCCTCTAAATTTTTGTCAGCTACTTAAAAACACGCAATCTTTATTTGATCAATTAGTTTTTTTACAACTCTTTCATAGTAAAGATCCAGAATCCAAGCTGTTTATAAACCAACTAAGAAAATATGTTAGCAAAAAAGCCATCCAAAAAGCCCAAAAATTAGCCACTAAACGTATTTATCATCGTGCAGATATAGATATTGATGTTTTGTATGACAGCCCAAAGCTGTACCGTTCTGTTAAATCATTTATTCAAATAATCAATCAACATAGCAAAGATTTTGATCCTTTGTTAATGAACTGTCTATTTGCCTAATTGTTATTTTTTAAGGAGATTCATAATGGCTAACCCAATAAAACTCAAGATTGATAATACACCCTCACCTACCATTGAAATTGATATGTGGAAAATAGAAGGTGAATATGCTGATGGGAAATGGCATATTTTAATCCATAATCATATTAATTCATGGTTTAAGCATACAGAGTTCGATGGAACAGGAGCACTTTGGTCTATCGTCACTGGAAGTGTTAACTTTAACCACCAAGGAAATTCATGTTTTATTTCTTTTTTCAGTCTACCAAATGAGTTCATAGTTAGTTTATTTGAAAGCCTAGCCGCTGCGTTCCCTTCTCAAGTACGGCTTATGGACCAATGCTTAGTTAAAAGAGCCGATGGCTGGAGACCTTATCTTCATATTGAACAGGGTACCCCATGCAAACCTTGGGAGGATGAGTATTAACATGGCTGATTCAATTCAAACTACGTGGAACAAATTTGAACGCTGGCAGACTAGGTATACAAAAACTTGCTACAAAGCGATTGATGAAATGATTGAGTATGAGGATGGTTACGACCCACTTGAAAAGGAGCTCTTTTTACAAAACTGGTATGAATATGATCTTGATCTAATTTTAGATATAGGGTTATCTGAATCAGATCTCCAGCAACGAGTATTAAATAGAATTAACTTCTTCCGGGGGTACTTAGGAGCGTGCATCAAATAACTTAGGCAACTTATAAAATTGCCACGCCAGGAATGGCAGTATAATTCCATTGCCTCAGATGCTCATCAAATACAATTCGCATTGACTCTTTAAATCCTTCCGCAACTTTTCTGCGTGTTTCATAAACCTTGTTAAAAATACAGGCAAAGACTTTTAATCCCGCTTTTGTCGTTGTCTTTTCTATTAGCTCTTTCATAAATAGATGGCTGATTAAAATCATGCCAGATAATTCGCGAGTAATATGGGGGAATACCCGATGCTCAATGGGATTCCATTTAGATGTATACGGTGGATAATGGGCTATCCGTATATCAATGCCTATTTCATCCGCCAAAGCCTGCAAATCCTGTTTGAAAACATAGTGCCTGGAGGAGTTACTACCGCCACCATCCATCAGCAATAAAATAGAGGTTGCCAGAGGATAGTAGAGGCTGCCATAAGTGTTCCACCAGTGGCGAATCGAATCACAGGAAAACTCGCTGGTGTCACGACTCGTCCCAATGTTGACATAAGCTTCGTTGCGCCCAGTGTCATAAAGCGTATGAGGCACGGCAACACCTTCGGCTAATGACGGAAAGTCATGGTCATAAACTTCAACTGTTTCAGTAGTATAGACTTTGCCTTCGCGAAACAGATTACCTATCAGCTCCTTTTTCTTGGTGTCCACACTGATGACAGGATTGCCCGCAGCAGTATATAAGCCTCTTAATTTAGCGATATTCTCAAACTGTGCATTACGATCCACATGCCCACCACCCGCCTTATTTTTCAAGGCCTTACGCTTCACATAACCATTGTTTTTTAATGGTTTTCTGACGATATTACGACTGACTTTAAAACCCTCTTCAGCTAATAAATAACCCATTTTTGCACAGGTTAAATTTGTCCACTTTTTCGTTTCATCCATCGGATCGCCTGCCGTATGCTCTTTTATTAAAGCCAGAAAAACATCATTAATATCAGGTTCCTTTTCAAGCGTAAGCTTCCGACCTCCACCTACTTTCCTGTTGCGGTTTTTGGGCAAAGTTTCTGCTTCGGCTAGTTCTTTAATCCCCACCAATATGGTATCTCGCGAACAGCCAAAAAGATCGGCAATATAGCTGATGCCACCGTAAAGAAGTTTTAAGGCTTCGATACCTGCATATAAGCGTTTACTTTTCTCTGGCAGACGGTTATATAATTCTCGCATCTGCGCTTCAATTTCTTTTGAGTACGGTTTTATCTTGGGTCGATTTTAAATAAAGTTTATGGGGTGAATAATTATAATTCTTAAACTGAACTTGCCTAAATTAATTTGTGCTCATTCCTTAGTTGATATCTCTTATGATGGTGCAGAGTTTATGAGACAACACTCCAACTTTCTATCATTGCAATACCCAAGTAAATGTAACAATGCTTTTTGTATTTGGTTAGAACAATATTTAGAAACTGATGTTACCGGCCATCCGTCATACATTTTTCCAATAATTTATATTTATTAGCTTGATTCATCATCCCAATTAAATGACTCAATTGGTGAACACACAATATATTGAGGTCGGTGGCACTAACCGCCTCCCCCTTTTTACTAAAATATCATAAATATTCCTTTTGAAACTGTCAAAAATTTAATATCGTACAGTGATTCTCCTGCGGCTGGACCAGACAAGTCATACCATTGCTGTAAAAAATAGATCCGTAACATCGTTTCCAAAGATTTAGATTTCCTTCCTTTCCCCGCTTTTGGATAGTAAGGTTCGATTAACTTTAAAACTCGCCCCTAGGGGACAACAGTTTTCATTTTGGAAGATCCCACTGTATCTTTCGTAAAGTCATATCATCTCATTTTTTAGGCCTACTTAATCAGGGACGTCTTAATTTACAAAGACTAGCTATTCACAGAAACTAATTGTTCCTGTAGGCTTATTACTGTTACTGGTTGTAAAAGCCATTAATAAAACCAATAACCTTTTACATCATTTGATGTAGGTTATTAACAGAAACTAATTATTCCTGTAGACTTATTACTGTTACTGGCTGTAAAAGCCATTAAGAAAACCAATAACCTTTTACATCATTTGATGTAGGTTATTAACAGAAACTAATTATTCCTGTAGACTTATTACTGTTACTGGCTGTAAAAGCCATTAAGAAAACCAATAACCTTTTACTCATTTGATGTAGGTTATTAACAGAAACTAATTATTCCTGTAGACTTATTACTGTTACTGGTTGTAAAAGCCATTAATAAAACCAATAACCTTTTACTCATTTGAGATAGGTTATTAACAGAAACTAATTATTCCTGTAGACTTATTACTGTTACTGGCTGTAAAAGCCACTAAGAAAACCAATAACCTTTTACTCATTTGAGATAGGTTATTAACAGAAACTAATTATTCCTGTAGACTTATTACTGTTACTGGCTGTAAAAGCCACTAAGAAAACCAATAACCTTTCTCTCATTTGAGATAGGTTATTAACAGAAACTAATTATTCCTGTAGACTTATTACTGTTACTGGCTGTAAAAGCCACTAAGAAAACCAATAACCTTTCTCTCATTTGATGTAGGTTATTAACAGAAACTAATTATTCCTGTAGACTTATTACTGTTACTGGTTGTAAAAGCCATTAATAAAACCAATAACCTTTTACTCATTTGAGATAGGTTATTAACAGAAACTAATTATTCCTGTAGACTTATTACTGTTACTGGCTGTAAAAGCCACTAAGAAAACCAATAACCTTTTACTCATTTGAGATAGGTTATTAACAGAAACTAATTATTCCTGTAGACTTATTACTGTTACTGGCTGTAAAAGCCACTAAGAAAACCAATAACCTTTTACTCATTTGATGTAGGTTATTAACAGAAACTAATTATTCCTGTAGACTTATTACTGTTACTGGCTGTAAAAGCCACTAAGAAAACCAATAACCTTTCTCTCATTTGAGATAGGTTATTAACAGAAACTAATTATTCCTGTAGACTTATTACTGTTACTGGCTGTAAAAGCCACTAAGAAAACCAATAACCTTTCTCTCATTTGATGTAGGTTATTAACAGAAACTAATTATTCCTGTAGACTTATTACTGTTACTGGTTGTAAAAGCCATTAATAAAACCAATAACCTTTTACATCATTTGATGTAGGTTATTAACAGAAACTAATTATTCCTGTAGACTTATTACTGTTACTGGCTGTAAAAGCCACTAAGAAAACCAATAACCTTTTACTCATTTGATGTAGGTTATTAACAGAAACTAATTATTCCTGTAGACTTATTACTGTTACTGGCTGTAAAAGCCATTAAGAAAATAAATATCATTTAAATTAATTGTTACTATATAACTGGCTGCAAAAGCCACTAAAAATTATTAACCAATTTAATTTATATTACTGGCCGGTTAAGGCCATTTTTAAAATTGATATAGGAGCAATATAATACTTACTTTATATTGCTCCTCTTCTTTAATTCAACCTTGAGTAAAACCCCATCGGGATTTTTATTTTCTCTTTGTATACGGTGACATGCTCGGCTAATATTTTAAACTTCCCCGCTCGTCGTTTCCTTTTGTTTTTTATATCCACATGATCTAGAGCAACTTTAGCGCATGCATCTTTAATAACTTGCTGGATTTTCCGAGGCATGACTTGGCTTTCAATAATACTTTCTATAGCACAGACTCAAATCTCATCATCAAAAAACGGTAGTGGGTCGAATTTGTGGTTAAGCATGAATATCCAGACCGAATTCGACTTTGTTAATCAATAAGCCAATAACAATATCATGCATTTTTTCTGACCTTGAAAAACAAATTGTTTTTCGTGTCAGCCGCTTAATCCATGTTCTTAA
>Ga0209184_1001367_pt1 | contig 16532 bp, 12 predicted proteins | sample EN8Hudsemesocosm_2_FD_184627 | JGI IMG/M metagenome (GOLD analysis project Ga0209184, IMG submission 184627) | Methane-oxidizing microbial communities from mesocosms in the Hudson Canyon - EN8C Hudson Canyon (SPAdes) (version 2) | ecosystem: Environmental > Aquatic > Marine > Cold seeps | place... | reverse complement strand
CCAATTAATAGTGGCTGCTTTAGCTCTTTTTCTACAATGAGTTGTTTAATATCCGAGCTTAGCTGCTGACAGAGTGCTTCTGCGTCAGGTAATGCCGTGGCTGAAGAGGTCATGATTTGGAATCCTTATTCGCTTTGCTCAGCATTATACTGGTTCAAAAAGCTTTCTAAAATGAGTTGCGCAGCAATACCATCGACTGAGTTTTCACCAAAATTACGATTGCCGCCCATTTCAATGACTCGGCCTTTGGCTTCATAGCTGGTTAGGCGCTCATCATGAGTAAAAGAAGGGCGATGAAAACGGCCTTCGAGGCGATTAGCGAATTTATTGGCGCGACGACTGAGGTCACTTGGGCTGCCGTCCATATTCAAAGGTAGGCCAGTGAGAAAGGCTTGCGGTTGCCATTCTTCAATAATTTTTCCCAGCTGCTCCCAATTAGGAATACCATCACGGGCTTTTATGGGGTCAATGGGTGTGGCTTTTCCTGTAATTCTTTGGCCAACAGCAATACCGATACGCTGGGTACCAAAATCAAATGCCATCCAATGATCGTATATTTGTGCCATTACGCGTGCCCTGCATCGGAACTGAGAAAGCCTTCATCGATACCCAGCAGCTTAAGTGCCGCTGAATACATGTCTTTTTCTGGAGTATTGAAAATAATGTCTTCGCTTGCTTCGACGGTTAACCAAGAGTTATCGATAAGTTCTTGTTCAAGCTGACCTGCATCCCAGCCGGCATAGCCTAAAGCCACCTTATAATGGGTCGGCCCGGTGCCTTGGGCGAGCGAGGTTAAAATATCTTTAGAGGTGCTTATATGGACATTGTCGGTGACGGATAATGTCGAGCGCCAATCGCCTTTCCCTTGGTGAAGTATGAAACCATGCTCTTGATGTACCGGGCCGCCGAGTAAAACGGGGCGATCGTGGCCGTGAGGACCTTCAATTTCAAGTTGCTCTAATACTTCACTCAGATCTAAATCCGTCGGCTGGTTTAAAACTAAGCCCATTGCGCCATTATCATCATGGCTGCAAATGTAGGTGATGCTGTGTTCAAAGTTAGAATCTTTGAGGGCGGGCATAGCAATTAGAAAGTGATGTTTTAAGCTGCTGAAAGAATCATTACCAGCCATTAGTTTACGTCTGTCATATAGCGGTTACCTTTGAATTGCCAGGTTCTGATGATCTCTAATAAGTCGATTTCGCGCTTCATTTCTTCTGTGAAAGGGGCGAATGGTGCTGAGCGACGGACGATACGGATTGCCGCGTCATCGAGAACTTTTTTACCTGAGGATTCAAGGACTTTTAAGTTATTGATCGTACCATTGGGATTAATCGAAACTAATAAGCGTAGCGAGCAGTCATTAAAGCAGCCTTCTGCTTCGCGAGGGTAATTAATACGCCCCATACTCTCAATTTTCCGACGCCAGCTATTAACATAATAGGCATCGTTAGCTTTCATCGTCGATGCCGCTGTTAAGCGTTGAATGCGTGGTGCTTTGGCATAGATCTGACGCTGGGTATCGAGCTTAGCTTCTAAACTGGCAATTTCTAAGCTGCGTTCTAGTAAGGATTTCTTAGGTCCATCGGGAATATCGGTCGGCTCAGTCGCTTCTTGTTCGCGGTTTAGCTGAGTTTTGAATCGGTTCTCGTTGATAGAAGAGATCAACGCCGCTTGTTCGGGTTTAACTTGTGGTGAGCTGGCTTGTTGCTCTAGTGGCGAAGATTGCTGGATGCTGTTGGCATCAAATTCAGCATCGATATCTGTGGTGAGCATTTTGGCTTCATCGAGGGTGCCACTGCCCTGCTGATTTTCTTGGGCAAGAAAATCAGCTTCTTTAGGGGCTTGATCGCTTTTGTAACTTGCTAAAGTGACTTCTAGCGTTTGTGACGTTTGATTGGGATCGGTCGTAGTAAAACTAATACCTAGTATGACCGCTGCGTGCAACAAAGCAGCTAAGAAGCCGGTGAAGGTTAAGCGGTCAGCACTGGTAACGGTAGCAGTGCTACTCATGGGCGATCTCACATTCGTTATTAGTGTAATGAATGCCCTAGTTTAACAGCGCACCTTCTGTAGTAAACAGTCGATTAGCATGTCGGCGACATCAATCCCAGAATCGCGACTAATTTCACGAACACAGGTCGGGCTGGTAACGTTAATTTCAGTGACATAATCACCAATAACGTCTAAGCCGACAAAATACAGTCCCTTCTCTTTTAATTTAGGGCCTATTTCATCTGCGATGGCTTTTTCTTTATCGGAAAGTGGCATGGTGACTCCGGAGCCACCGGCGGCTAGATTGCCGCGGGTTTCGCCATTCGCAGGGATTCGGGCGAGAGTAAACGGCACGGCTTCACCATCAATCATTAATATGCGTTTATCACCGAGTGTTATTTCTGGGATGAAGCGCTGAGCCATTATTTGCTGCTGGCCATGATTGGTTAGTGTCTCAATGATAACGCTGACATTAGGATCGTCTTTCTTTAAACGAAAAATAGAGGAACCACCCATACCGTCTAAAGGTTTAAATATGACATCGCCATGCTCTGCATGAAAAGCCTTTAATAGATCGGGGCGGCGAGTCACTGTGGTTGGGCTCATAAGGTGAGCAAATTCGGTGGCGAATACTTTCTCATTACAGTCGCGTAAGCTTTGCGGGTTATTGGCAATGACGACTCCCTGCTGTGCTGCGCGCTCTAGAATATAGGTGCTATAAATAAATTCGCTATCGAAGGGCGGATCTTTGCGCATTAAGATTAGTTGTAAGTCATCTAATGGGCGATCAATAGCTTCTTCTTTCTCGAACCAATTCTCTGGATCCATTGCTACTTTAATCGCGGACATGCGGCCATAGGCTTCGCCATTCTGAATGGAGAGGTCTTGCTGCTCCATGTAAAACAATTCACAGCCACGTAATTGGGCAGCAAACATTAACGCGAGCGAGGTATCCTTGTGAAAACTGATCTGTTCAATGGGATCCATAACGATGCCAACTTTGATGCTCATGTTTGCTCCTAAAGCTTAAAAAATATTGTGAAAATGATTTTACCCTAAGTATTTGCTCTTGCAGTGGAATTATTTGTTCCAACCAGTTCTAAGTTTTAGCCTAATGCGTTGTTAAGGCCTACAATTGTATGTTACAAAGGTTGTAACCAGCGTCGTACGAGTCTTAAACGACCGCTATTCTAAGAAAAATTATTAATGTGGATGGTTTAAGGCCCTTATATGGACGATAACTTTGATAACCTGAAAGTTATGGTTATTGACGATAGTAAAACTATTCGTCGTACCGCCGAGACCTTATTGAAGAAGGTTGGTTGCGAGGTAATAACTGCAACTGATGGCTTCGATGCGTTAGCGAAAATCGCAGATACTCACCCGAATATTATCTTTGTGGACATCATGATGCCTAGACTAGACGGCTATCAGACGTGTGCGCTAATTAAAAATAATTCTAAATTCAAAGATACTCCGGTCATTATGTTGTCGAGTAAGGACGGTCTTTTTGATAAAGCGAAAGGTCGTATCGTAGGTTCGGATCAATATTTAACCAAGCCGTTTAGTAAAGATGAGTTGCTGAGTGCAATTCGTAATTACGTTAAATAGTTTGTGTATAGAATTATAATTTAGAGGTGATTTGAGAATGGCTCGTGTACTTGTAGTTGACGATTCTCCAACAGAAACTCAAGCTTTTAAAACGATGCTGGAACAGCATGGGCATGAAGTTTTGAATGCAGAAAACGGTGCTGATGGTGTGGCGCTGGCGCGACAGGAGCTACCTGATGTAGTTCTAATGGATATCGTGATGCCTGGGCTGAATGGATTTCAAGCAACACGTCAGCTTACCAAGGATCCGGATACTAAACATATCCCTGTTATTATCGTGACCACCAAAGATCAAGAAACGGATCGTGTATGGGGTAAGCGTCAAGGTGCGAGTGGCTATTTAGTTAAGCCTGTGCCTGCTCCACGATTGATGGAAGAAATTGAATCGGTGATGGCGGGTTAATGATGTCGCCATTCGCTCTGTTAGCGGAAATCGCTAAGAAAAGCCGTCGTAATGCAAATGAACTACCTCAAAAATCTGAGGCGGTTACTTATTGGCGTGGCATTGGTTTTATGTTGGCAGGGCAAAAATTTGTTGCGCCTATGGGGGAGGTGGGAGAAATCTTGCAAACTCCAAGGGTGACAAAGGTACCTGGTGTACGAAATTGGATGCTTGGGGTGTCTAATATTCGTGGTCGTCTGGTGCCTATTTTGGATTTGGCGGGTTTGTTAACGGTGCCTTCTAAGGCTAGTTGGAAAACACGTCGAGTTTTGGTTATTGGTCAAGGTGATCATCAACATGGCTTATTGGTTGATGCGGTCTTGGGGATGCAGCAGTTTCCATCCCACCTGATGAGTAATCAGATGTATGTAGAATCAAATTATGCACCTTTCGTGCGTGGTGGTTTTGAGCGAGATGGTGCTAATTGGCCCATTTTTAGTTTTACTGACCTGTCGCAAGCGGATGAATTTCTGCAGGTGGCAGTTTAAAAAAGTAGTTTGTTGCGATTCAGTTCATGGATTGCGCTGAATCTTAAGAATAACAAACGTGCAGATAAGTACGGAGAGATTGGAATGAGTAAAGAGACGGGAAGCGTTTGGTCCGCGGTATTTGGTAACCCACGAGCGGGTTTCTTTACTGTGATACTGATTGTTTCAATCCTGGCTTTCTTGGGTGTGACGGTTTTCGTAAACAACCAGGCAAACCAAGATAAAGAATATATTAGTCACGCAGGTGAACTTCGAGTTCTTTCGCAGGAATTGGCAAAGAATGCCGTGGAAGCCGCCGGTGGTAAAGCAGAGGCTTTCTCATTATTACGTAATGCGCGTGATAATTTTGAAACTCGTTGGAACTATCTATCTAAAGGTAATTCTGCAACTGGCTTGCCGCCAGCTGAAATCGCCGATATGACGAATGTACAGGGCTTATGGAATAAGGTGTCTAATAACGCCGACCAGATTGTAGAAGCTCAAGATATTATTCTCTCTTTGCACGAAGTTGCCGCGACACTAGCAGAAACAATCCCTCAGCTACAGGTTGAGTATGACGAGATTGTAGAGATTCTACTGGACAGTGGCGCTCCTGCTGATCAGGTTGCTGTTGCACAGCGTCAGTCTTGGTTAGCAGAACGTATTGTTCGCTCGGTAAACAAAGTACTTGGAGGTGGTGAAGATGCCGTGATGGCTGCTGATGCGTTCGGTCGTGATGCTTCCTTATTTGGTCGAGTATTGAACGGTATGATCGAAGGCAACGTTGCCATGAACTTGAGTCAGGTAACTGACGAAGAAGCTATATTTGCCTTGGCCGAAATTGCTGAACTGTTTGAATTCGTATCCGGTTCGGTTGATGAAATTCTTGAAACTTCTCCTGAGCTTTTCCAAGTACGTGAAGCATCGGATGCAATTTTTGCTGACTCTCAATTACTTCTTAATGAAACCTCTGTTTTGACTAATGGCTTCCAGACCAGTACTGAAGGTTTGGGCTTGTTGCAGTTAGTTGCTTATTTATCGGCTCTAATGGCTGTTGTCGGTATGGTTGGTTTGGGTGTTATCTCTTATCAGGATACACGCAAAGATTTATCTGAAACCGCTTATAAGAACGAACAAAACCAAATCGCTATTTTGCGTCTACTTGATGAAATTGCCGATCTTGCAGATGGTGACTTAACCACTCAGGCGACGGTAACGGAAGACTTTACTGGTGCGATTGCTGACTCCATCAACTACGCAATTGACCAAATGCGCTCGCTGGTATCGGCGATTAACGAAACAGCGGTACAGGTATCTTCCGCTGCTCAAGAAACTCAAGCAACGGCAATGCATCTTGCTGAAGCATCAGAACACCAAGCACAAGAAATTGCTGGGGCATCGGCGGCGATTAACGAAATGGCAGTGTCGATTGACCAAGTATCGGCAAACGCCTCGGAATCATCCGCGGTAGCAGAGCGATCGGTTGCGATCGCCAATAAAGGTGCTGAAGTGGTACAGGCAACAATTCACGGTATGGATAACATTCGTGAACAGATTCAAGAGACGTCTAAGCGTATTAAACGTCTGGGTGAATCGTCTCAGGAAATTGGAGATATCGTATCCCTAATTACCGATATTGCTGACCAAACAAACATTCTATCGCTTAACGCTGCAATTCAGGCATCCATGGCTGGTGACGCAGGTCGAGGCTTCGCGGTAGTTGCCGATGAAGTACAGCGATTAGCAGAACGTTCTGCCGCGGCAACCAAGCAGATTGAAGCACTTGTAAAAACGATTCAGAACGATACTAACGAAGCCGTTATCTCGATGGAAACCACAACTTCGGAAGTGGTACGAGGCGCACGCTTAGCACAGGATGCAGGTGTGGCACTTGAAGAAATTGAAAACGTATCGAAAAACTTGGCTGACTTGATTCAGAACATCTCCAACGCTGCTCGTCAGCAGGCGTCTTCTGCAGGTCATATCTCGAATACGATGAACGTTATTCAAGAGATTACTTCGCAAACTTCTGCAGGTACAACCGCGACGGCTAAGTCGATTGGTAACCTTGCGGATATGGCGAACAAGTTACGTGAATCGGTTGCAGGCTTTAAGCTTCCTGAGAGTGAACAGACTCTTTAGGTTGAAGTTTAAATGAGCAATCCTTCAGATTTCTTCTCAAATAAGCGCTCCGGTTTTGGCATGATGCCAGATATGGAAGAAGAGCAATTTCTGCGTTGGCAGAACTTGCTCGAAGAGCGCACAGGCATGTGCCTGGCTCCTCAGCGTAAATCATTTTTACAAACTAGCTTGGGCATTCGTATGCGTGAGCTGGGTTGTGATGATTACGAAGATTATTACCAGAGGGTAACGACAGGGTCAGGCGGCGCTATTGAATGGGCAACTCTCTCAGATCGCTTAACCGTACAGGAAACACGATTTTTCCGTGATCCTGATGCCATGATGTTTGTGAAAAACCATTTGTTAAAAATGGCAAAAACATCAGCGCAGAATAAACCGTTTGAGCTCTGGAGTATGGGCTGCTCATCAGGGGAAGAGGTTTACAGCTTAGCTATGCTGGCTGATGAATGCTTGTCTCCTATGGGAATTAATTACTCGGTAACAGGGACTGATCTATCAACAGTCGTCTTACGAAAAGCGCGTCAGGGTATTTACCCTATTCGCAAGCTTGAGACCTTGCCTGTTTCTTATCGCCAGCGTTATTGCACGGCGATAGAAAATAATGAATACCAGATTGCGCCGTTATTGCGTGATCGTACCTGCTTTACGCAGGTTAATGCTTTGAATTTAGATGCTTTTCCTGTTGAAGGGTTAAGCGTTATCTATTGTCAGAACTTATTGATTTATTTCCGTCGCTGGCGTCGTCGAGAGATCCTTAACGCGTTAGCGGAGCGCTTAGTTCCAGGTGGCATTTTAGTCACTGGGCTAGGAGAGATGGTGGATTGGCAGCATCCTGATTTAATTCAAGTTGAGAGTAATAAACTTTCAATTTATGTTCGACGTGATAGTAACAAACAAATAGGAGACCGCTAGGCGATGAGCCATGACTACATCGCGCTGGAATGGGTTAAAGGGGAGATTGAAGAAACCCTACAGCAGGCGCAGCAAGCATTAGAAGCTTACGTTGAAAATACGCAAGACCGTACTCGTCTCAAATTTTGTTTGAGTTACTTGCATCAAGTGCATGGCACTTTGCAAATGGTTGAGTTTTACGGCGCGGCTTTATTGGCAGAAGAAATGGAAGCTTTGGCTAAGGAATTAGCTGAAGGTGATATGGCCAATGAAAGAGACGTGCTTGAAGTATTAATGCAGGCCATTCTCCAGCTACCTAGCTATCTTGAGCATATCAAGGTGGGTCGTCGCGACTTGCCTGTCGTTTTATTGCCTATTTTGAATGAGTTACGTGCGGCCCGTGGCGAGAGCTTGATGTCGGAGACGGCATTATTTGCCCCGAACATCGATGCCCCTGTTGCCCTAACGGACGCTGAATTAAATAAATTCAATGATCCTGGTTTTAGTCCTTGGCTGAAAAAACTACGTCAGATGCAGCAAACCGCTATCTTGCATATTCTGCGCGGTGAGCAAGAAGAGCTGGCGATAGACTATTTACACAAAGTATTTGGCCGTTTATATAAATCACTAGGCAAAACGCCTCAGGGCCTTGTTTGGTTGCCAGCATTGGCATTTATCGAATATTTGAAAACGCAAAAAAGTATTCCGAAAAGCGCAAAGCCTTTATTACGCCAGTTAGATCATCAGCTAAAACTGCTTCAAGACCAGGGTCTTAGTGTTTTAAATCAATCTGTACCAACAGAATTGCTGAAAAACCTCTTATATTATATCGCTAAGTCACCGTTAGAAAATGGGGCGGTTGCTGCAGTAAAAGCTAAGTTCAATTTAGCCGCTGCGTTACCGAATGAAGAAGAATTAAAACATCAGCGTGATGCCTTATCAGGTCCTGATAAAGCAACAGTTGGTAGCGTTATTGGTGCGCTAATAGAAGAGATTACTAACCTAAAAGATCAGTTTGATCTATTGGTTCGTGGTGATGAAGAGCGCAGTGAAGCTTTGCAAAAAATGCTGCCGTTATTTAAGCAAATTGCCGATACTATGGGCATTTTGGGCTTAGGTATGCCACGCCGAGTTTTACAAGAGCAGCAGAGTAATGTTGCTCGCTTGATGGATCAGCAAGTCATCACCGATGCTGAGTTAATGGATGCGGCGGGTGCTTTATTATATGTCGAAGCAACCCTTAATGGCATGCAAACTGAAGGCACGTTAGTAGAAACTCGTCCTGAGGATGCATCGGTTAGCAGTGCCCAAAAAGCGGTATTACATGAAGCGCGAAATGTACTTGAACAAGTTAAAGACTCAATTGTTGAATACATTGCTAAGCAATGGGATGCCAGTGAGTTAGAAGATGCGCCGCAGTGGTTAAGATCGATCGAAGGCTCGATTAATATGATCCCACTGCCACGGGTTGCAAAGATTTTAGAATCAGCGGCTAATTTTGTAGAGCAGCAGTTGATTGCTGAGCAGTTAAAAGCTCAGTGGAGTGTGATGGATAATTTTGCTGATATCCTCACTAGTGTTGAATATTACATTGAGCGTTATAGTAATAGCCCTCTTGAAGCAGATGAGAACCTGTTGCAAAGAGCCGAGTTAGCACTTTCTCAATTACCTGGTCAAAATGAAGTTGTTGAAGCTGAGACTGAATCTGAAGTAACAGCTGATATGGAATTAGCGGCTGCATTGGATCAAATTGATTTATCGGAAGACCAATCCGATCAAGTTGAAGTTGATCTGGCTGCAGTATTAGATGCGGCAGAAGAGCCAGAAGTTTCAACGGCTGAAACGATTCCTGTATTAGAAAATATCGTTGAAGATATTGTTGAGGATATTTCTGAACAAGATAGTTCGCTCGTCGAAGATTCACCTGTGGTTGATGACGTTGAACTAGACGTTGCGGTTCTTGAAGATGGGATTGAAGAGACTCTAGAAGAAAATGCTGAAGAGAGCATTGTAGAGAGCGATGAGAAATTAGTTGCCGAGCCAGTTGAAGAAATTTCTTTAGAGGTGAGCGCAGAGGAAGAAAGTGATTCCGAAGATGATTTGATTGATGATGAAATCATTGAAATATTTTTGGAAGAAGCGGAAGAAGTATTAGAAACCCTGCAAGAGTTTTGGCCTCAATATAAAACCAATAACGATGATACAGAAGCCCAATCTACCGTTCGGCGTGCTTTCCACACACTAAAAGGCAGTGGTCGAATGGTGCAAGCTGCTGTAATCGGTGAGCTTGCATGGTCGATAGAAAATTTATTAAATCGGGTAATCGACCAAACGGTTAACCTAGAAGAAAATGCGTGTGCACTTATTGATCAGGTGATGGAATGTATACCTGAGTTAATTGAAGACTTCCGTTTACGACGTACTGGAAATATAGATACTGCGCCATTAATGGCTTATGCCGAGGCCTTATCTCAAGGTGAATCTGTTGCTGCATTTTCAATTGCAAGCAGTGAGACTGTTGAAGCAGTTGAAGCAGTTGAAGCAGTTGAAGCAGTTGAAGCAGTTGAAGCAGTTGAAGCAGTTGAAGCAGTTGAAGCAGTTGAAGCAGTTGAAGCAGTTGAAGCAGTTGAAGCAGTTGAAGCAGTTGAAGCAGTTGAAGCAGTTGAAGCAGTTGAAGCAGTTGAAGTAGTTGAAGCAGTTGAAGTCGAAGACAACCTGCTTGATGATACTTTAATTGAAATATTCCGTTCGGAAGTTGCGACTCACCTTGAATCCGTCAATGAATTCATTCAGCAGTCTCAAGAAACAGATTACAACAACGTATTATCCGATCAGTTACAAAGAGCTTTGCATACTTTAAAAGGCAGTGCTCACATGGCGGGCATTTCTCCAATTGCCTTGGTTGCATCGCCATTAGAAAAGTTAGTTAAAGAGTTAAGAGCTTATCAGATTAAAAATACTCCAGGACTGGTTAATTTACTGGTCACGGGTAGTGAATTAATTCTTTTAGGTTTAGAGCAACTGGAAACAAACCCTATTGAGCCTTTACCGGGCGAAGGGGAGTTTTTAATACAGGTCGGTGAATTAGAGCAATTATTATTAGCTCCGATGCTCACTGAGGATGTTGATAGCTCATTACCCGACCCTCAGCAGTTAGCACAATTTTTAACCCAAGGTATGGATGTTTTAATTGATGCTGATGATATTGTAAAAGCATGGGCAGAAGACCCTACTGATACGAGCACGATTTCAACACTATATTCTGAGTTGAACCAAGTTGTTATCAGTGCTGATAAAGCAGAACTTATTGAAGTATCTGAATTAGCCAGTGCATTAACCGAGCTTTATAAGGAAATCCTTAGTAAGGAAGACCTCTCTACAGCGACTCCCGATCTAATTGCTACTTTATTAGCGGCGCATGAAAGTTTACTCAGTATGCTGGATTATTTAGCCGCAGGTCAGAGTTTAATTGCCGATAATGAAGTCCTCGCGAAAGTAAAAGGTGAAGTAATTGCATTACAGGAATTGGCTGAAGCGGAAGTTGATGACTTAGATGAAAGCTTATTAGGCGAGAGTTTATTAGATGATACAGATAGCGATGGAGGTGCTGCTGAACTCATTGAAGATATAGATGATTCAGTTCAAGCAGAACATTCTAGCTTAGAAAACGTGGTGAGCTTAGATTCACCAGAGGTCGGCATTGATTTAGTCGAAGCCGAAATAGATCTAGTAGAAGTGCTTGATAGCAATGACGTGGTAAGTTCAGCGAACGAAGCTGAATTACAGCTTGCTATGGAAGAGTTACCTGTTGCTGATGTTAATAGTGATGATGAAATTGATGCTGAATTATTAGAAATCTTCTTAGAAGAAGCACAAGAAATCATGGAAGCGGCGGGAGTAGCGTTACAGCGCTGGCAAGCCGATCCCGATAATTTAAGAGATGTTGCTGAGTTACAGCGTGAGCTACACACCTTAAAGGGTGGTGCTCGTATGTCTGATATGGCTGAAGTTGCCGATTTATGTCACGAACTTGAGTCCATTTACGAAGGTCTACATGATGGTCGAGTACAGCTTAGGGAGGGGTTAATTCCTCTTCTTAGCCAGTATCACGATATTCTTGATGATATGCTCGAGCAAATTCGAAACGGGCAGAGTGTGAATCTCGATCCGCAACTCGTTCAGCGCATTCATGCAGTAGCAAAAGGTGGAGATCCTCTAACGGTTGAAGCTAATGCACCAGCGAATGAAACCGAAGAGTTAGATATAGAAGTTGTTGAAGTCGCAAGCATTTCTTCTGATTCAGAGGTTATCTCATCGGATCTTGATGAGAGTGATCGTGAGATCTTAGAAATATTCTTGGAAGAAGCTCAAGAATTACAGCAAGAACTTGATCGTGTTTTACAAGAGTGGCAACAAGAGCCTGAAAATTTAAGGGCGACGGAAGAAGTTCAGCGCATTATGCACACCTTAAAAGGCGGTGCTCGCATGGGCGGATTAAGCGAGGTCGGTGATCTGGCTCATGACTTCGAAGCTTGGATGATTAAAGCCCAGCAAGGTGAAATCGAAGTTGATGATGCTTTCTTTAATGATCTCTATAAACGCCAAGATGGTTTAGCAGCAAGTGTTGATGCTGTTGCTCAAAGCTTATTGAAACCTGCTGCAACTATTACCACAGAGTCTGATGTTGAAATAGTCGATAATATTCTGCCAGCAGCTGCGGATGTTAGTGATGTCGATGTCGTTGATGCAAGTACTGTTGATGCAGATACTAATGTAGTTCCTTTCAAACGTGGTGACCTTGAAGCTGACACAGAAGAAACCACTGTAACGGTTTTACCTGCTGCCAAAGCACTAACCCAATTGGATCAAGAGAATGCTAACGCCCCTCAACAGGGCCGCCGTGGTCCTCAAGAGATGGTTAAGGTCTCTGCAGAATTGCTTGATAATCTAGTTAACCTTGCCGGTGAAACATCGATTTCTCGTGGCCGTTTGGAGCAGCAAGTTACTGACTTCTCTTATTCATTAGAAGAGATGGACTCTACATTGGAGCGTCTTCGTGATCAGTTACGCCGTTTAGATATCGAAACTGAAGCACAAGTTTTATTCCGCCAAGAACGCCAGACGCCTAACTATGAAGATTTCGATCCACTTGAAATGGACCGTTACTCACATATGCAGCAGCTAGCTCGATCGTTGGTTGAGTCAGCGTCGGATTTATTGGATATTCGTGAATCCCTAAGTAATAAAACTCGTGATGCAGAAACACTATTGCTGCAACAGAGCCGTGTAAATACCGAATTGCAAGAAGGTTTGATGCAGACGCGCATGGTACCCTTCCAGCGTTTGGTTCCGCGTCTACGTCGTATTGTGCGTCAAGTCGGTCAAGAGCTTGATAAGCAAGTTGAATTTAAAGTTTACAATGCCGATGGCGAGATGGATCGTACCATTCTAGAGCGTTTAATTTCACCTCTAGAGCACATGTTACGAAACGCAGTTGATCATGGTATTGAAGATAAGGCGGCACGAGCACAATCAGATAAGCCAGCACAGGGTACGGTTGAGTTAAGAGTATCTCGTGAGGGTGGTGATGTTTTAGTTGTTTTGAAAGATGATGGTCACGGAATCAACATCGATGCTGTACGTAAAAAAGCCTTAGAGCGTGGGTTGATTACTGCAGATAGCAAACTGACTGATCTTGAAATCATGCAGTTCATTCTTCATGCAGGTTTCTCTACCGCGCAGAAAGTTACCCAGATATCCGGCCGTGGTGTTGGTATGGATGTGGTGAATAGCGAAATTAAACAGATGGGTGGTACTCTATTTATTAACTCTGTTCCTGGCCAAGGCACTGAGTTCCAAGTTCGCTTACCTTTCACAGTATCGGTTAACCGCGCCTTGATGGTTAAAGTTGGTGATGATTTATATGCAGTACCGCTAGATAGTATTCAAGGTATCGTACGAGTTCCAACGCACCAATTAGAAACCTTGTATCAAAAACCGATTGCCGATCGATCTTTTGATTATAGTGGTGAAGACCATCGCTTAGAATATTTAGGGAATATGTTGGGAGCTGAAGCTCAGCCTAAGCTGGCTGGGCAGAAGATGCCGACCCCTGTGTTACTAATTAAAGGTGAAACACCTTATGCCCTTCAAGTTGATTCACTATTGGGCAGCCGTGAGATTGTTGTAAAAACATTAGGCGCGCAGTTCAGTAGTGTGATGGGCGTATCAGGTGGAACAATCCTTGGGGATGGTAGTGTTGTAATTATTCTAGATTTACCCGCTATGATCCGTAGCCAAAGTAATTTGGAATACCAGCAAGCAATGGCGTTGGATGCAATTGAAGCAGAGAAACGACATGAGCTAGAGCAGGCGGCTAAACGAATATTAGTAGTCGATGACTCTGTAACGGTTAGAAAAGTAACAACTCGATTATTAGAGCGTAATGGTTTTGAAGTCTTCACCGCCAAAGATGGTGTTGATGCGATTGCTACCTTACAGGATCATGTCCCTGACCTCATGTTATTAGATATTGAAATGCCGCGAATGGATGGCTTCGAAGTTGCTTCGATCGTGCGTCACGATTCACGTTTAAAGCACGTACCAATTATCATGATTACTTCGCGTACTGGCGATAAGCATAGAAATCGAGCACTTTCGATTGGTGTAAATGCCTATCTAGGTAAGCCATTCCAAGAAGACAAGTTATTATCCAACATTGAAAAACTATTAGTAGGGGCGGCGGAGAACTAATATGCCGCTTAACAAGGCTGCTGCAAAAGTAGGGATCATTGCTGATAACCTCTTGCAGCAGCACCTGCTAAAAAGTGCACTGATCAATTTTGGTTTTAATGTTGTGCTAACAACTGACCCTGATCGCATGAATGAAAATTCCGACCTAGGGGCTGAAGTCGAGGCTTGGGTTGTTGATATCGCTGATGATGAAGGTGAGCAATTAGAATGGTTAGACTTACTCTTTGAAGGCGATTTGCCCGTATTGTTTGGTATGGGAGAGGCGCCACAAAGGAACTGTGAGACTTACCCTCGCTGGGAAAAACGACTGTATTCAAAAATGAAAGAGTTGTTAAAAGGCCATTCTCTTGTCATTGCCGATGAAGACACCCTTTCGGAATTGAGTGCTGGCGACGATAAGGCTAAAGATCCTCTGCCCTTGCCTGGGTTGTTTAAAGATATTGAATTAGGAAAACCAGCAGAGCATATTTGGGTGCTGGGAGCGAGCCTCGGAGGACCTGATGCGGTTAAAGAATTCTTGGATGCACTACCCAAAGGGCTGCCAGTCGGCTTCATTTACGCTCAACACATCGACGCACGTTTTCAGAATGCTTTAGTACAAACCCTTGGACGCCATGCGGGTGTCACTATGGTCGCCTATGAGGAAGGCAAAAGTATTAATACTGGCGAGGTAATGCTAGCGCCAGTTGAACATGAATTTATGTTCGATTTCGAGGGGCGTACTATGAGCAAATCGACCCCTTGGCCGGGACCTTATGGCCCTTCTGTTGATCAGGTAATGTTGAATGTGGCTGATCACTTCTCAAACCGAGCACGTTATATTCTGTTTAGTGGTATGGGCAATGACGGTGCTGAAGCGGCGGTAAAAATTAGCCAAAAACCAACGACTATTTGGGCTCAAAATAGTGAAAGCTGTGCAAATAGCTCAATGCCGGATAGTACAGTTGCGACTGGACACGTTTCTTATATAGGAACCCCAAGACAATTGGCTTCACAGCTGGTAAATTATCTACAAACACAGTGGACTGGATAACATGAGTTCTGAACTAGTAGCACAAGATGAAATCAGTGAGGTCGCAAGCTTGCTGATTCCACTGCAAGATAAACAGCTGGTATTACCGAACGTTACGGTTGCTGAAATTATTCCTTATCGTGCGCCGACACCTATCAGTGATCATGCTGGCTGGCTATTGGGGCAGCTGGAGTGGCGCAACATTCATATTCCAGTCCTCTCTTATGAGTTATTAAATGGAGCTTCGATTCCTGCGATTGAAGGTGCTCGATTGGCGGTTATTAATGGTACCGGCGCGCAGCGTAATTTACCTTTTTACGCCATTTTGATTCAGGGTATTCCCAAGTTAACTCATATCAAGGAAGATGATATTGTAACGGTTGAGGCAATGCATTCTGGCCCTTATGATCAAATGGCGGTGAGCTTATTTGGTGAGCAGGCCATGATTCCCAACCTAGATATGATTGAAAATGAACTACTAAGGTATATTGGATAATACAATGATACGTTTATTGGCTGCAGTGTGTTTTTTCTTTACCGTTATTTCTTCTGTGCATGCTCAGAAGGGAATGGGTGAAAGTAATCTAGCTAAAGAAATTATTCTATTCGAAGCAAATAGCTATCGAGTAGTGACCGAATTCAATATGTATGCAATGCAAAAAGATAAATCCTCTGAGCAGCGATTGTCTGAAGTATTGGTTAAGGGTGATGAGTTAAGCGCCTTATTCGTCGAGCAATCTAAAACCATCGCTCCGAGTTGGGATAAATATCGAAGCTTTGCCTGGGAAAAGCATACTCAAGCTGATGGTGATACTTATGTGTTTAACGATATGAGAATCCTTCACAAAGAGTTATTAACCATTGTTGAAGATGTTAAGAAGCAGCTAAATAGTGATTTGTTACCTGCTAGAGAGCTTAATAAAGTCAGTGGCATTTTACTGATTGAACAATTAGCTTCTGAATACTTAGAAATGTCGGCGGCTACTTTTGGTTCTTTTGGTTTTGCGGGTAGTGAGCAAGCCATTCAAATCGAAGTGCGAAGTGAAGCCTTTGAGCGTGTTATTAATGAGCTTAAGAAACTTCATTCTGAAGATAAGGTTAAGTTGAAAGCCGTTAAAAAATTAGCGTTGAGATGGAAATTTATTAAGAGTACTTTACTCGCGTATAATGAGCGTTCTGCTCCCTTTGCTGTCGCAAAAACTGTTGGCTATATTCGCAA
>Ga0209184_1001359_pt1 | contig 16621 bp, 10 predicted proteins | sample EN8Hudsemesocosm_2_FD_184627 | JGI IMG/M metagenome (GOLD analysis project Ga0209184, IMG submission 184627) | Methane-oxidizing microbial communities from mesocosms in the Hudson Canyon - EN8C Hudson Canyon (SPAdes) (version 2) | ecosystem: Environmental > Aquatic > Marine > Cold seeps | place... | reverse complement strand
CTAGTTTCATAGATTCACCTAGTTGAATCTCCTCTTGGTAGGATTCTAGGGTGTAACCGAACTCTCGCTCAATTTCGTAAGCCTCCAGTACGCGGCGGTATTTTTCGGGTATTAGCGTATCGGGTTTAATCATAAGCGCTTTAAGTGACTCTAGGCGTGTACGGCGCTCATTCAATAAAAAGGGAAGGCTGCTTTCTATGGAAGCTTCTAATGTTCCAATCATATTGATGATTAAAGGGATGATCGCTTTTTCGGTGACTTTTACCGCTTCTAACTGTTCGTTTAGTGACTTAGTTTGCTGAATTTGTTGGTCAAGCACCTGCTGTAGGTGCTTGTTGTTGACTAGCAGGTGGTTTAGGTTTTCATTTGTCCTGCGATAGTTCTCAAGTAGTTGATCAGTTTTAATTTGAATGCCATCAACCTTTTGCTGAGATGCTTCGCCAGTAAGGTTGGCAGAACGAGCGATTTCTAAACCTTTATCTAATTGTTCTACTAATGGCTGGGTGCTTCCCCAAGATAATGTAGGTGTATTTAAGAGGGTGAAAATTAATACGAGTTTTAAACTTTTGGCATTAAACAAACTGATTAAAGGGCTACTTACAAGGGGCTTTAATAGTTGTAATGCGGAATTGAATTGTTTCATAATTAAAATAGCTCTATCTATCGTTTAATTGTTTACTAAACCGCTAGCTGGGTGAAATGATTTCCCCAGTGTGCTTTTGGCCAAGGCGATAATCGGGGAGTGACAATTTCTAGTGTGGCGCTTTCTATATGGAATAAGTCGCCGGTTGCTGAAGTAACAAAGAAATACTTACCATCTCGGCTCAGGGCGATACCGCCAGGGTCATTAATATCTAATGCTTTTAGGAATTTTTGCTTATGGGAATCCCAAAATGTAACTAGGTTACCTCTTGGACAGGTCACACCTGTCACACCAGATTTGGGATGAATAGCAATGCTGGCGGTATAGTTATTCATCTTCCAGTGTGTTTTTTCTGAATTACTTTTAAGCAACTTGATTGGCTCAGAGCCTCGTTGAAAGCCAACTAAGGCTGGGGAATTCTCGCGTCCCTTATATTGGAGTGCAACACCGACTGTATCGTTTTTACTGATCGTCATATGGCGAATGCTCAAATGATGATCACTTAGTTCGTGTTGTTGTAATAACTTGCCAGTTTGGCTGTCAATATATGCAAGTGAAGGAAGCATTGTTGCCTTGTTTAATGCTTCACGACCACTTTCTGGCAAGGTTTGAACGCCACCGTTAGCGATGACTAAGGTTCGGTTATCGGAGAGCAAACCGAGCTCGTGGGGTCCTTGACCAAAACTGTTTAATTCACCTGTTCGCAACGTAGTGCTCAAATCGTATATGCCAACCGACCCTTGCTGTTTGGTGTAGTTATTTTCGCTAGCATAAAAATATCGGCCGTCGAGAGAAAAACAGCCGTGGCCATTGAAATGCCTGCCTATTCCAGGCTTCAAACTAGTGATGATTTGCCCTGTTTGTGTGCTAATTACTAAGGCAAGGCTGTCTGGGTTACGAGGTATACCTATTACGATATTGGGTGTGGCAGGGCAGGCGGCGATACTATGAAATTGAGTTTGTAGTTTTGTACGAAAAACCTCAGCCCCCGCTAAGGTCATACCACTTATAAAATGTTCTCCGTTTACTTTATGCCCTGTTAAAAAAATCTCGTGTGATTTATTAATAGAGCGGTCTGTTTTATCCGACTCTGCTTTATTCAATAATGAAGGCAGCAACGCGGGTAAAGCGACTAAACTCAGGCTACCAGTAATTAGTAGCCCTCTTCGTGTGATGTTGTCTGAGAATATCTTCATTAATAGTGTTTATTTGTGTGTGATTATTTGCGGACAAGAATGATAATGAATATCATACGCAAATACAAATAATTATCATTAATTGATTGGTTCGTGGGTTACTTTGATGAAGTTGATTCAAAGTATATAAGTCGAAATTTTTTATAGGCCTGTATGTTGTCTCATGAGTGAAGAAATTGAATCGGTTGCTAGGCTACTTTTAGATACTTTTTTATTAATAGCAGACCCGAACTCTCGCGTATATTTTGTATATCTTTTATCGTCTCTTCTTATTGCTGCTCTGGTTTATTGGTTTAGTCCTGTGACTCGTTCAGCAGGGGATAACACCTCTCGCTCCATCATTGGTGGGGTCCGATTTCTTTTTCCTATAAAAATCTGGCTGCATAAATCGACAGCCATTGATGTCATGCTGTTATTCTTTAATTCAGTATTAAAATCACTCGTTTTTATTCCTGTGCTAATGTCATCTTATACTGTTGGATTTTATACGGTTAAGGGGCTTCGGTATGTATTTGGTATGGCTGATAAGCCCTTGCTAGATTGGCCAAATGAAGCCGTTGTAGTGAGTTACACCCTTGTATTGATCTTAGCGGCTGACCTTATGCGCTACTTTTTGCATCGTTTATTTCACGAAATCCCTTTGTTATGGTCTTTCCATAAATTACACCACTCCGCAGAGGTTATGACGCCACTCACCTTATATCGATCGCACCCTATAGAAGTTATGCTTTCGCTATTGCGGGACCTTTTGACGGTAGGGCTTATTTCTGGCGTGTTTTTTTATGTGTTCGGTGAGTCAGTTGATGCAGGGTTGATATTAGGGGTGAATGCAGGTCGCTTTATATTCAATATAGCTGGCGCAAATTTAAGACATTCTCACGTATGGTTATCGTACGGGAGAAGGTTGGAAAAAATATTTATAAGCCCAGCTCAGCACCAGATACACCATAGTGATAACTTTAACCATTACAACAAAAACTATGGTTCTCAATTTGCGCTATGGGACTGGGTGTTTGGTACCTTATATGTTACGAAGGGCAGAGAAATAATGACGTTTGGACTAAAACCAAAAGCCAAAAACTAAAAATCTTCCATGAAATTCTCTCGATGCCGTTCCGGTTATGTAAGTGGCGCTCTTGAAAAAGTAGAATTAAATAAATTCTTATTGCATCTCTAAATGATAATCATTATCATTTAATTTCTAAAGGTTAATCATTAAAGGCTTTTAATTGAGAATCTTGATATCGATAAAAAAGTAATACTTTTAGCGTGTGTGATTTCAACTTTGTCTTCGTGAAGTGGTCGCGTTAACTGCTATAGATGACGGATTAGGCGATGAAAAGTCTATTTATACTAAGGTATCGTTGGATAATTATTTGAATTATTGTAGTAGAGGGTGCTTTTGTCTAAAGATCAAAATCAACGTAATTTAGATCGAGTAGAGTTGGTTCTAAACTATGTACATAGTCATTTAGATAAAGACTTATCTGTGGATTACTTGTCGGCATTGAGTGGTTGGTCTCGTTGGCAGTTGCAACGTGTTTTTGCAGCACAGACAGGGTTGGGGGTAGCTCAATACGTTAGAGAGTTACGCTTAAGTCGTGCAGCTGAATTGCTTGTGGCGAGTGATGCTAGGCAAATTGATATCGCATTTAGTTGCGGGTTCGATTCTGAAAATAGTTTTAGTCGAAGCTTTAAACAAATGTTTGCCTGTTCACCAAGTCGTTATCGTATGCGTGGCAATCGCATTGGCTTACGGACTCCCATTAGGCGATCAATTCTAGTTCCATATCAAGAAATAGGTCATAGCTGGCATCAAGTTCGCATTGAGTCCAGTCCAGAAATTTCAGTGGTTGGACGAGCTGGAAAGGTGAACGGTTTATTTTCATCCCAGCCAGATTTTTTAGATTCTGTACCGAAGTTGTGGTCTGAATTAAAGTCGTCATTTACTAACCCTAAACTAAAACCCACTAAAGATTCACCATTTATAGGGGTGATTGATACACGATTTTCTAATGAGCCTGATACCTATTGGGCATCTATAGATTCTCATCATTTATCCGATGTCCAAGTTTTAGGGCGCCTAACGGTTCCAGCTCAGGAGTATGCGGTTATCCCTTTTAAGGGGATTCTTAATGAGTTTAATAAAGTGTTGAGCTGGTTCTTGCTTGATTGGTTGCCAAAGTCAGGTTTTGAAGGGGTTTCTGCGTACGACCTGGAAATCTATCAAGCTGATACTGAAAAAGAAGGTGGCACTACTCAAATGGAATACTGGGTGCCTGTTAGACCTGTAAATTACTCGACTAGAGCCTGAATTCTGATTAAAAGTAGCTGTGTATGGGACATAAGATTGACTGCTAGTTGTGACTTAAGTTTGTCCGTTCTCCAGTGGTCAGTAATGCAACAATATAGTCACTCAACGACCTAGCGTAATTTAGGATAATTCAGCCAGCTTGAAATTCGCGATAACTAACGGAAGTGAGCAAAAGCGCTCCCTTTCCCTAGGTTCTCAAACCCACCGCACAAAGCGATACCTTTCAGAGCGTCAGAGAACCGCTAGGAAGGAGCACAAAGTGAACATTTTTTTAGATTGTTGTCAGAGCTTTATTATGGGCAAAAGCAACAATTTTTAGGTAAAGGTCTCGCCAAGCACACATAGCATCAAGTTCACCAAGTCATTACGCTAGCTTCCAAATTAATAAGGAACTAGCGTAGTTAACTGGGCAGTTTGAGGCTAGGTGCTTTTAGCCAGACGTTTACTGTAGTCGAGCTATAAATTTCGTTTTATCGCTTGGGGCACCCTCTTGGATAGCTGAGATTAGCTAAACTTCCTCGCCTATGATCGGTTTCATAATTGATGCCTCTGGCCAATAACAGATTTTAAGTCTCTTTTCAGAACTATGGCACAACTCTTGGTGGGGCTAGCGCCTTTATGGCAAAGTAATATCTGAAAATCACTAATGTCTGTACCTGAGCCCCGAGTAAGTGCGCGGAGAATGCTAGATTATCCTATTTTCACGAAGTGTTAGGTTTGCCAATTCGGGGTTAATGCTGGAAATGGCATCAAATTGAGTTAGATGTATTTTACCTGTTAATTCATGTAAAAAATGTGACCCTTCGAGGCGATCCATAACGGGACCCTTAATTTCAGATAAGTGAAGTTGAATTCCACTACCCTTTAATCGTTGGTTTATTGCTATCAGGCTTTCTAGAGCGGAAATATCAATGGTATTTACCGAAGAACAAAGAAGGATGACATGACGAGCTTTCGGCTGATCTGCGATTGCATCATTGACTACCTGCTCAAGAAAGCGCGCATTAGGAAAATAGAAGCTGGCATCGATACGAAGAGATAGTATCTCTGGGTCAGTCACTACAGTATATCGGTCTACATTTCGAAAATGCTCCGTTCCAGCTAGCTGACCTACGACGGCGACATGCGGCTTAGATGTACGGTAGAGGTGGAGAAAAATTGACAGGCCTACACCAGCGATTAACCCGACCTCTACTCCAGATGCTAAGGTGAGCAAAATGGTTGTAGCCATCGCTGCGCCGTCAGTTCGAGAATAATTCCATGTGTGTTTGAGAGCTTTAATATCTACCAGTGTAAGTACCGCAACAATAATGGTGGCTGCCAGTACTGCATTGGGTAGAAAATAAAGCAGTGGTGTTAAAAATAGCGTGGCAAGTGCAATTCCAATCGCTGTGAAAGCACCTGCAGCTGGAGTTTCTGCGCCGGCGTCAAAATTCACCACCGAACGTGAGAAGCCTCCGGTAACAGGAAATCCGCCAGAAATAGCAGAGCCTATGTTGGCAGTACCTAGTGCGATTAATTCTTGATCGGGGTCGATGTGCTGACGCTTTTTAGCAGCCAAAGTAAATGCAACAGAAATGGATTCGACATAGCCCACAATGGAAATTAAAAGTGCAGGAACCAAGATGCTTAACCATAAACTCATTTCAAATGGCGGTAGTGCAAGATCGGGAAGCCCTTGAGGAACTTCACCTACAATTTTTACACCATGGGCCGAAAGATCGAATCCCCAAACAGCAAGCGTCGTGATAGCGATGGCTATTATAGGGCCAATCTTCGCTAAAATATTGGCTAGCCGCTCACCTAAACCTAGCTGAAGTAAAAAGGGTTTTAGACCACTCCGCACCCAAAATAGAAACCCTAGTGATGTTAAGCCTATTGCTGCTGTGTAGGGATTAAATTGCGCTATGTTATGTAGTAGCGAACTCATTAGCTCTATCAGGTTTTCACCGTGTGCGCTAATGCCTAGCACGGGAGCTAATTGTCCCGCTGCAATTTGAATACCTGACGCAGTGATAAAACCAGAAATAATTGGGTGGCTGAGGAAGTTAGCGAGAAATCCAAGGCGCAATAATCCCATCGCGATTAGAAGCAAGCCTGACACCATCGCAAGTGCAACGGCCGCGCCTAAGTATTCAGGGCTACCTTGCGTTGCAATTTTGCCCACAGCCGCTGCCGTCATTAAACTGGCCACTGCGACAGGCCCAACCGCTAATGCGCGTGATGTACCAAATATTGCATAAAGGGTGAGTGGCGCCATTGAGGCATAAAGACCAATCTCTGGTGGTAGACCTGCCAATAATGCATAAGCGAGGGATTGCGGAATAAGCATGACGGTGACAATTCCCGCCACAACCAAATCATTAGCTAGAGTTTGTCGAGAGTATTCTGCCCCCCAGCTTAAAATGGGAAAATATTTACGTAGTGTTTCCATACCCTTCACTCGGCTCTTAATGTTGTCGAAATTAATGAGATGGCTTATTTGAATAAGCCGTTATTATGACAGCATGAATCCATTTTCAACGTGAGTAGCTGCTTTTAAATCTTTGCTTTTGAAGATCTGAATCTTGCAACCCATGGATTGGCTGTAATTCCATGCAGCAAAACGCTCAAAAATACCGTGGATACCACCGTAGCGATCAGTTGCTCTTTTGCGACAAGTTCATGCTGAAAAACGATTACTCCAAACACGATGCTGGCTAAACCTCTCGGACCAAACCAACCCATAAATAATCTTGATTCTCTACTTAAGTTCGTCCCTAATAAACTTATCCATACTGGTATGATGCGTAAAATTGTTAAGCTCGCAATGGCATAAGTCCATGTCTTCCACGTAAAGTAAGGCCAAGTATTGGTGATAATAATCGCCCCGAATAGGATCCACACTAATACGGATAATATGTCCGCGAAACCCTCATTGCTATGGAGGTAAGTGCTTTTGTTTTTTTCAAGTAAATGACCGGCGACCAAGCCACAAACAAAAGCGGCGATAAAGCCACTACCGCCCAGTTGTTGTGCCATGGCAAATGCTAATACGGCAAGACTTGTGAGGGTTAATTGATCCCATAGGGTGGAATTCCACTTATGCTTGAGGGCTGATTTCATTAGTGCGGCAGTAATGTAGGCCAAGCCTACACCTACCAACAAGCCAATACCGATTTCCTCTAAGATAACGATTAATGCATGGGTTATAGTGCTATGACCAAGATCTTTCGGTGCTACGACGGCCAATAGAATGAATAAAATAGGAACGCAGATGCCATCGTTCAAACCGCTTTCTGCATTTAAACCTTCACGCATAGGGGCTGGAATGGCACTGTTGGTGACAACCGCTTTGCCAAGTGCAGCATCGGTGGGGGCTAAAATGGTGGCTAAAATAGCCACTTCTAACCACGGCATATCTTGAAACAGCAGCAAGCCAAATCCCCAGCCTAATAACAAACAAAGTGGTAAGCCGATCAGTAATAATCGAATCGGAATCCAATTAAAAGTACGCAACACTTTTAAGTTGGCATTGGCGGCATCGGTAAACAGCACAATGGCCAGCGTTAGTTCAGCGATTAAACGAATGCCAGGGCCTCTGATGGGAAGTTGAAGGACATCAAGAGCTAATGGGCCTATTAAGATGCCAACTAACACGAATAGTAGCGCACCATTAATCCAACGTGATTCAAGTCGGCCAGCGAATATGCTGTAAATCACTAAAAATGAAGAAAATAGTACTATATTTTGATACGCCATTGGCTGCTCAGTTTCGTGTGTTAACGATAATGTTTGATTCTTTGTTAGTGAATTTATTTATGTGGCTTCACCTTTATTGGCTTTATCATATAGTTTGGCGAATATTTTGGCGCCAACTGCCGCGAGTACGACTGACCATAATGTCCACATGACGACCATCACTACGATTCGGGGGTCTGCGTCTGGAATGGCAAGTGCCGCAGCTAATACCGCTGCAATATTGCGCGTTCCCATGCCGAGTGACATAACACTACGTTGAGGTTGCTTCATGCCCAAACCAATAAAATAGGTGATTACCGCCATTACCAGCATAAAAATAGTCATTGATAGTAGAGCCAAACTACCTGCTGTATCGAGCATGCCTTGTCCGTAAAGCACTAAACACCATGTAATGGTTAATAAAGTAGAGAGTAAGGCAAATTTCTTCGCTGCGGGGAAAATTTTAATTGCAGAGGCTTCGAAATAATATCGAAAGACAGCGCCGATTATTAAAGGAAGTAGTATTGTGAGAAGCAGTGGCTTGGCCAGAGCCCAAGTATCTACAGTCAGGCCTTTAATTAAAAATGGCGCCATTAATGGCATCAATATCACGGTGCCGATTACTACTAGCGGTATAAAGGCCCCAGTAAAACCCATATCCCCGCGGGCCTTTGCAACCATTTGCTGTAGAAAGGGGGCGCAAGGCGCAAGGCTAGCTAGAAGAATTACTATGACATAGGGTTCTTCTAAAGGGAGTACCGTAGTGATTAGAATACCTACCACTGGCCCCAATACCCAACCCCAAAGGAAAATAAGCGCCATCGATTTTTTATCTTTCAAGGCAACCATTACATCGGGCATATTAACTTGAAGGCCCATGGCCGCGAGGTTCGACACGGTAAAAATTAACACCAATGGTGTAAACGTACTTTGAAGAAATTCCATTATAATACTCATCGCTTATATCCTTTTCACACTCATGTTATTTTAATTTATCTGACTCATTCATTGCCCGTGCGAGGGTACCTCCAGACAGGTTTCGAGTTTTAAATCCATGCTGTTCCAAAAGCTTTGAAGCATAATAAGCGCGTTGTGCAGAGCGGCATATGATATGAATCTCCTTATCCGTGGGGAGTTCGGCCAAACGCGAGCGAAGTTGACCAAGAGGAATGTTGACCGCGCCAGGAACATTTTCAACGGCCAGCTCTGCTGCCTCGCGCACATCGAGTAGGAAAGCATTGTCTGTAGCGCCCCAGTGACTCACCGACATGTCACCATGTAAAATATTGGCTGCAACCATACCGGCAAAATTGATAGGGTCTTTAGCGCTGCCAAATTGTGGTGCATAGCAAAGCTCAGCTTCTTCCAAGTCGTAAACGGTCGCGCCCATTTGAATCGCCATGGCAAGCGCACTGATACGTTTGTCAACTGCTGGTCCGTCTTCACCTAATGCCTGAGCACCAAGTACCTTGCCATCAGATTTACGGAATAATATTTTTAGGCCGATCATCTTGGCGCCGGGATAGTAGCCTGCGTGGGAGTTCGGAAAGAGGTAGGCCTTTTCATAATCAGTATCGCCAAGTCGAACTAGCGTCTTCTCGCTCATACCCGTCCAAGCTGCAGCGCCACCAAATAAGCCAATGATTGCTGTTCCCTGTGTTCCCCGAAAACGGGAGTCGCGACCGGCTATTACGTCCGCCGCAATTCGGCCTTGCCGATTTGCGGGGCCGGCCAGTGCAACCAAACTCCATTCATCGGTCATGAAATCTTTTACTTCAATGGCGTCACCAACCGCGAGAATATCAGGGTTACTGGTTTGCATCTGTTCGTCTACACGGATGCCACCTCGTTCTCCTATTGTGAGGTCAGCACTTTTTGCCAAGCCTGTGTTGGGGCGTACCCCAATAGCGAGAATCACCACTTCAGCAGTGTGTGTTTTTCCTGAAATAGTTTTGACGTTAATTGACCCGTTCTCTAGTTGTTCGAACGCTGCGGCGCCGTCATTAAGCTCTAGCTGTAAACCGTGTTTCTTGATGTGCCCTTCGACCATTACAGCAATTTCAGAGTCTAATGGTCCTAGAATTTGCGGTAATTTCTGTAGCAAGGTGACTTCAAAACCTAGATGGATAAGATTCTCTGCCATCTCCAGTCCAATAAAACCTCCACCCACCACCACTGCGCGTCTGGAGGGCTTTAGCATCTGAATGCCAGAGTAATTAGACATACCCGTGAGGAACGAGGTTCCGCCCTCGATCCATTCCTTAATTTTTCTTACATCAGGTATGGTGCGCACTTGAAATATTCCTGGCAAATCAATGCCCGGTAATGGGGGATGAACAGACGCTGCACCCGGGGATAGTACTAGTTTATCGTATGACTCGGTGCTAACCTCGCCGGTTGCTACATTGCGCAAATCAATTGTTTTAGTTTGTGCTGAAATAGAAATCGCTTCGCAATTCGTGCGCACATCAATATTGAACGCGCTTTTGAACATTTGCTCCGAAGCGACCAGAAGGCTGGATTCCTTTTCAATCACACCACCGATGTAATAGGGCAAACCACAGTTTGCATAGGAAACATAGGGGCCCTTTTCAACCATTATTATTTCAGCGTTTTCATCTAGTCTACGTAGGCGAGCGGCACATGAAGCACCGCCGGCAACACCTCCAACAATAATGACTTTCATAAGACAACCTTATATTTTAAATGCTTAGTTAATGACTGTATAAATCTTTTATGCGATGTTTGCTTGAAGAATCAATCGCTCAGGGGTCGATTTTTTTGTCCAAGGGCAGCCGGTATTTTTCCAGCCATTGGGCGGGAGCGAACTATTCGCAATACTTTCGGAGTCGCTATTTGCATCGCCCTCCATGCCATCAATAATGTTATAAACATTTTTAAATCCAGCTTGTGCAAGTAGGTTGACTGCAATTGCGCTGCGACCACCCGAACGACACATGGCCATAATGGTATCTTCAGGTTTGGCTGTCTCGCATACACGTGCTACAAAATCAGCGAGCATTGCCATAGGGTATGCCTTTTTTTCGGCATCCCACTCATAGCTTTGGGAGATAACAGGTATTTTCCATGCCATAGTGGGATGGCCAACAAAAAGGTGTTCTTCTGGTGTACGAACATCAAGAATCATTACTGACTCTGGGTCAGCCTGCCATTTTTCATAGGCTTGTTTTGCCGTAATGTAGAGGCCTAAAGCGGTCTGTTTTTCTTTGGGTAAATTTTGTTCTGTCATATCATATCTCTCGTTAAACTTTGCGGTACTTGCTTTACCGCTTATTTGCTACGATTTAAGGGGGAAGTTACAGAGCACTTGTTTGGGTATAGCGTCAAAGACACCCTCTCGGAGAGAGCGTGTCGTATGAATAGCTATGAACTTATGCTTAGCCGACTCGACCACCTGAGTTTAATGGATTGGCGGTTTGAGGAAGTTTGGAGGTTGTTCGTTTTTTCCATTCTTCTTCCAGCAACTCTCTCGCTGCTTGCTCTAAAAATTCCGGTGCTGCCCACTCATTGACGTCAAAATCTTTTTTGATGTAATCATGTTTAAACATGAAATCTTTTCCGATTTCGAGTGATGCAATATTCTGAGGCGATAAATTCGGCACTAAATCCATATGCTTGATGCCTTCGTAAGTATCGTCTACATCTTTGTAGAATGTCTGACGATCAAGAATGGCAGCTGCCGCATGTTTATGGTCGTTAGACCAGCGTCCAACCCGGATCATGCCTTTCATATAAGCAACGACAAGCTCAGGGTGCTCTTTAGCCATGACGTCACTACAGGTAATGGTGGCGGGGATATTTGCCGACTGTAAAGTCCAATCCGGGTAACGAGACAAATCTTCGATAGCCTTTAATTGTCCCGTCGCTTCTTGGAGGTGCTGGAAAACTGTGCTTTGGGTGTAAATTGCATCAACAACACCATTTAATAAAGCAGTCTCCAGTGGACGGAAAGCTAAATCTCGTTTGTGGTCGCGCTGCAACCACAAGTCTGAAGGGTTATACATGGGTTCTAGCATCTCAGACTTGTTATACCAATCATCAGCATAAGGAAATTCAACAAGCTCTATATCATCCATAGTCATGCCATTCAGACGTAACATCAGCTCGATGCCTTGATGCTCCTGAATACGCCACCAATCACATTTAACCTGATTAAGGCTTTTTGAAATACCAATTTTTTTGCCTTTTAAGTCGCTCATACGAAAGAGATCATCGCGAGCACGTACCATCATACATCCGCCTTCCGTAGGTGCATGAGTAAGGCCTAGAAGTTTAGTGTTGCGAATGTCTGCATTCACATGAATAGCAGGAAACATACCGCCAAAACGAATTAGGCTATCTAGATTGTGAATGTAGTGCGGGTACCAATCATTTTCACGCGAAGTACGAAAGTAATCATATCCCGCACCCGCTTTTTTCATCTCTTCGCGAGTCCATCCCAATTCTTGGTCTACATTACTTGCTGATACCAAAGGACAATTGGTGTAGTAGACTTGCTTCCAATCGATTTTGGCGACACTCATTTTTGTATTTTCAAATGTCGTTGCTTTAATCTCGTTAGTAAGTTCGCCAGGAGAGCAGGCTGTTGGGGTGCCACTTTTATCTGATGGGGTAGTCATAACTATCATCCTTATTGTGAATTATTTTTAGAGTATATCGCTGCAAATTTTATCGATACGGACAATTTAGGACATAAAATAGACATTTATGTATGCTTATATGGTTGATATTAGGCATAGATGATCTATGTCAACAATGTAAACAATAAGCTTCTTTAGATCGGTATTATCATGGTGTGTAGCTAAATTCAGATGCTATTGTGAGATGAAATTTTAAACTTCAAAAGGGTCGTCAATCGATGGCAAAGTTAAACGGATCATTAGCCCCTAAAAAAGCGATATTACGGATAGGCCCTACGATGGGCATACCGCAGGCTTTAAAAAGTCTAGGACTTGATCCAGAAAAAATAATTGTAGAGGCCGGCTTCAGTATGGCTCTGTTTGACGATCCTGAAAATTTGATTACATTTAGTGATCGTGGTCGCTTATTAGCTTATTGTGCAAATGAGGCGCAGTGCTCTTATTTTGGCCTATTAGTTGGACAATATTCCGGGTTGCAATCGCTGGGCTTTATTGGTTTGTTAATGAAATGTAGTACTAATGTAGAAAAGGCACTAGATAATTTAACTTGTTATTTTAATCTATATTTTCAAGGCTCTACGGTCACACTTCAGACATACTTAAATACTTCAGTATTAAGTTATCATGTCAATGAAAATGACACTAAAGGTACAAAGCAAGTGGGTGCTGGAGCAGTTGCCTCGATATACAATATTCTGGCTGAGTTATGTGGTCCTAAGTGGGCGCCAGAAGATGTTTTCCTTATGCAGAAAGAGCCTTTGTCAATAAAACCTTACCAGCGAGTTTTTAAACAACGCCCACGCTTTAATGCTTCGCAAAACTCGGTATCTTTTTCATCTGCTTGGTTAAAATTTCCTTTGCCAGGAGTTGACCCTGTAATGCGGTCGTTAGTTCAATCGAAAATCGATTCGATGGAAAGAGTTAGCCATGATAGCTTTCCTGATCAGGTTCGTAAGGTGCTACGAGAAACATTGTTAAGTGGTAGCTATAGCGTTAGTAAGGTATCTTATGTTTTATCCATGCACCCAAGAACAATTAATCGCAAGCTAAGTGATTATGCCCTTCATTATAAAGAACTGGTGGATGAAATACGTTTTGAGATAGCTCAGAGAATGTTAGAAGATACCGATCTTAATATCAATACTATCGCGATAAACCTTGATTACTCAGATGCTCGATCATTTATTCGTGCTTTTAAACGCTGGAGTAGCGAAACGCCAGCTCGTTGGAGGGCGTCAAAGAGGGTTTTTAGCAAGGCCTAGCGAATTAGCTATCTATTACAGGAAAATGCCCACCAGTATTTCAGCTTACGCCCTCCCAGACATATGAGTATTTGAGGTAGTTTTGTGCTGTAAGATGTAAGCGTATGGGCATCCCACCTACAGATAAATTATTTAACCTGCAAACTTACATTCCAAGGCAATAACTTATTCAGAGTTTCATCATCCTGACGACCACTCAGCACATCAATAATATGATGCAGATAATCGAATGGTATTAAGTCATTAGCTTTGGCAGTTTCGACAAGACTATAAAGTGCCGTAGTCGTCGATAACAATTTGGTTCCTTCTGGTTCTATTCCTCACCGAGATAAAATTGCTACGTGGCTAATTGGGGGTGAATAGTGCTTATCTAGGTAGGGCCTATTTCTAGAATCAATTCAATAGTGCACGCTATAGGTTGATACTGTTGAAAAACTCTTACTTTTCAAAAAGTATGTTTTTTTAGGGTATCGAAATGCATTACCTGCCCAGAGAAAGTTGCATAGAAGTGATTACAGGAGGTCTATTTTTTTCGATTGGAGGGCCGTGTCAGAATTTCAGAGTTTTTCAACAGTATCGGTTGTTAGCTAGCGGTTTATCTTCACCTGAGTTTGTGTCGCTTTAACTCCTTAGCTAGAATACTGCGAACAAGCGAAGTCCAGATAATTAGGGCATGTTGATTCTGAACCTTGGTGACTGATTAGTGCGAACTTGAGACGCTCATAGTTGACTTTAATGCCTTCTACTTGAGTGTTTTCAAATTATTTCAAAAAGCTACCTGACCTAAAGCCCCGCAATCTACACCTATGTTTCTTCTTGATTGAGCCTCCGGACAATTTAGGTCGCATATGCGACCAAAGTTTGGCCAAATCGGACACATTTCGGTCTCAACAACGTAGCATTATTTTCTTTTCTGCTTATTCATGCAGAGTTTTACCACCCTTAAAATATCCTTAAAGATTTATTTTTTGCACCAAATTGTTAAGTATTAAGTTTTACTATCATCATAATGATAATCATTCTCAATTAGACTTTATGCTGACGGTTCATTACATGGTGTTTACTCACACTAAATTATTTATTTATTTGCTCGCAATATTTTTAACGACTAAGGCTTATGGTCAAGAAAATGAACAAGAGGTGTTAGCGGGAAATGAGGCAGCACTTGATGTGGAAGAGCTGGAAATTATTTCTATTACCGCCTCGTCAGACGTTAATACAATAGATAAATCTGGCTTAAATGTAGATGTTATTTCCACCGGAAATTATCTCAATACGACCAAGAATATTAGCCAGTTACTCAATGAGACTCCAGGCATTGTCGTACGAGAAAATGGTGGGCTAGGGGCTGCATATGACCTGTCATTAAATGGTTTGTCTGGTGATCAGGTTCGCTATTTTATTGATGGAGTTCCCATGGAGAATTTTGGCTCAGCATTGGGGCTGAATAACATACCAATAAACTTGGTAGAAAGGGTGGAAGTTTTTAAGGGTGTGGTGCCAGTTAGTTTAGGTTCAGATGCTTTAGCTGGGGCAATTAATATCATTACACCAGATGTAAATGAAGAAATTTTTGATGTCTCATATTCTTACGGCTCCTTTAATACTCATCGTGTTGCTCTGCTGGGCCAAGCGTCAAATCTTGAAGGTTACTTTCTGCGTACCTCTGCATACTTCAACTATTCAGATAATGATTACACTATGGACTCCGTTCCTATTACGGATAATTTGGGTAATGTAATCAATGATATTTCAGTAGATCGTTTTAATGATGAATATCAGTCAAGCATGGTTTCATTGAAAGCAGGGCGAACCAATTTTTCTTGGGCCGATGAACTTTCTGTAAACCTAACCTACGCCGACAATAAAGATAATCAGCAACACCCAAGTACATCGACCAATATTGTTTTTGGCAAAGTACATTCTCGTAATGAAACTTATTTACTCTCAGGGTTATATAAAAAGAAGTTCGATCGGATTTTTATTAAGTCATACGTTTTAACCGGCAACATTACCGAAAAATATTATGATACTGCATCGCGTAGTTATGACTGGGAAGGAAACTACACTGATAAAAGTACTGAAACTCAGGGAGAGCTGGGTAATCTTTCAATTTTTGAACGAGAAGATGATATCTTACGTTTAAACCTGTCTGGTGATTATAGCTATAACCAAGATATAACGTTCTCCCTCAACCTCTCTTCAAATAAATTAGATCGTGATGGTAATGACAGTATTGATACCGTCAATGTCAATTTCACTTTGCCAAATTCGATAGATAAAAATGTATTGGGGTTCAATTATTCTCAATTTGTTTTTAACGATGATTTAAATGTAAACCTATTTGTTAAGCAGTACGAATACAGTGCCAATGTAGGATCTTGGCAAGATATTGATGGGGTTGAGCAAAATGATGAAGCAGAAGTCGACTTGTCTAATACTGGTTATGGCTTTAGCTTGCATTACCAGCTTTCAGAAGCAAACAGAATAAGAACTTCCTTTGAAAAGGCGTATCGCTTACCTGAGCCAGATGAGATTTTAGGTAGTGGCCAGTTTATACGTGCAAATCCAAATCTAACCGCAGAGGTTAGTGATAACGTCAACATCGGCTTTATTTCTGAATATAAAATTTCAAACTTGTTCATGAAAAGTGAAATTAATGGCTTTTACCGTGATGCCAGTGAATTCATTAGTTATGACCCAGACCGTGTTATCACCGGTATATATAAAAATACGAATAGTGTCGAAATAACGGGTGTTGAAACCGCTCTTTCTTTTAACTGGAATCAACGTTTTGATCTGCAAATAAATGGTACGTATCAGGA
>Ga0209184_1001358_pt1 | contig 16644 bp, 11 predicted proteins | sample EN8Hudsemesocosm_2_FD_184627 | JGI IMG/M metagenome (GOLD analysis project Ga0209184, IMG submission 184627) | Methane-oxidizing microbial communities from mesocosms in the Hudson Canyon - EN8C Hudson Canyon (SPAdes) (version 2) | ecosystem: Environmental > Aquatic > Marine > Cold seeps | place... | reverse complement strand
CTTTAGTTAATACCGCAGAGATAGCGGCTGTTAATGTTGTTTTACCGTGATCAACGTGTCCGATTGTACCAACGTTTACATGCGGTTTATTACGTTCAAATTTTTCTTTAGCCATTTTAAAATACCTTAAAAAGTTTAGTTTACTATAAAAATTAAAAGCGCAGTCAAAATGACCTTGCCTGTTGTAACTCTTGCCTGTTGAAACAAGCGTATGAAAGCCCTAACGAGTTTCCATTATTTTTTGTGCTACCAATTTCGGTGCTTCATTATACTGCTGAAACTCCATAGAGTAAGATGCACGGCCTTGTGTAGCACTACGCAAGTCGGTAGCATAACCAAACATTTCGGCTAAGGGTACCAATGCATTTACAATTTTCGAACCTGCTGGACCTTCGTCCATGCCATCTATCATTCCACGACGACGATTTAAGTCACCAACCACATCACCCATATTGACTTCTGGTGTTGAGACTTCAACCTTCATTATTGGCTCTAAAATAACAGGGTTTGCTTCAAGCGCACCTTTTCTAAAGCCTATAGAAGCAGCTACTTTAAATGCCATCTCGTTAGAGTCAACATCGTGAAAAGAACCGTCAAAAAGTGTGACTTTAATATCTAATAATGGGAAGCCAGCTAAAACACCGCTATCCATTTGCTCTTTACAGCCCTTTTCTACTGCAGGAATAAATTCTTTTGGTACTGAGCCACCAACGATTTCGTTAACAAACTCAAAACCAGCGCCTTCTTCAAGCGGCTCCATTTTCAACCAAACGTGGCCAAATTGACCTTTACCACCTGATTGACGTACAAATTTACCTTCAACTTCAACGCTACTACGAATAGTTTCACGGTAAGATACTTGTGGATTACCAACGTTACATTCAACGCCAAATTCGCGCTTCATACGCTCAACCAAAATATCTAAGTGTAGCTCACCCATACCAGAAATGATGGTTTGCCCAGTTTCATCGTCAGTATGCACTCTAAAGGACGGATCTTCTGCGGCAAGTTTACCTAAAGCGATACCCATTTTCTCTTGAGCTGCAAGCGTTCTTGGTTCTACGGCAACCGAAATTACTGGCTCAGGAAACTCCATACGCTCTAACGTAATTACCTTACCTGAGTCACATAAAGTATCGCCTGTAGTTACATCTTTTAAACCAATAGCTGCGGCTATATCGCCAGCGCGTACTTCTTTGATTTCTTGTCTGTCATTGGCATGCATTTGTACAATTCGACCAAAACGTTCTTTCTTACCCTTAACTGGGTTATAAACACTATCACCAGTTTTAACAACACCGGAATAAACACGGAAAAAGGTCAGTGTGCCTACAAATGGGTCAGTAGCTATTTTAAATGCTAATGCAGAAAACGGTTCATTATCATCTGCAGGACGTGAACCTATAGTTTCATTTTTATCGTCATTAATACCTGTAATTGCAGCTACTTCAGTTGGTGAAGGTAAAAATTCAATGACTGCATCAAGTACTGCTTGCACGCCTTTGTTTTTAAAAGCACTGCCACAACTACATAATATTAGCTCATTTGCGACCGTTCTTGCTCGCAAACCGGCCTTAATTTCTGCTTCTGTTAGCTCACCCTCTTCAAGATATTTATCCATTAACTCTTCATTGGCTTCAGCTGCCTCTGACACTAAATTTTCACGCCATTCTTCAGCTAATTCAATCATATCAGTTGGAATGTCTTCATAAGTGAAAGTCATGCCTTGGTCTTCTTCAGACCAATTAATCGCTTTCATTTTGATTAAATCGACAACACCACTAAAATCTTCTTCTGCACCAATAGCCAAATGGATAGGCACAGCATTAGCACCTAATCTATCTTTCAATTGATCGACAACTGATAAGAAGTCTGCACCTGCGCGATCCATTTTATTAACAAAAACAATTCGCGGAACAGCGTATTTTTCCATTTGACGCCAAACAGTTTCTGTTTGCGGCTGTACCCCAGATGAAGCACATAAAACTAATACTGCACCATCAAGAACACGTAATGAACGCTCTACTTCAATGGTAAAATCAACATGGCCTGGAGTATCTATTATATTAATACGATGATCGTCAAATTGGCCTTCCATCCCCTTCCAGAAACAAGTAGTCGCTGCTGAGGTAATAGTAATGCCTCGCTCTTGCTCCTGCTCCATCCAATCCATGGTTGCTGCACCATCATGCACTTCACCGATCTTATGAGAAAGACCAGTGTAGAAGAGTACACGCTCTGTGGTGGTGGTTTTACCTGCATCTACATGCGCACAAATACCGATATTACGGTAGCGCTCTATAGGGGTGATACGGGCCAATTTATATTCCTCTTGCGCTTACCAATTTAACTTGATCGTTAAATTCAGTAGCTAAATAAATAATTAAATAAACTAAATATTCACTTTTATAAACATTTAGTTAATTTAACTAGGTTAAAAACACTTATTATAAAAACAAGTATGGCTAGCAAGAGAACTCTTGCTAGCCATGTGCCTACTTAGAGAGATATTCCCAAAGTAAGCATTGCATTCAAACAATACCTGGAATTTACCAGCGGTAGTGAGCAAATGCTTTGTTAGCATCAGCCATACGGTGAACGTCTTCACGTTTCTTAACCGCTGTACCTTTGCTGTCAGACGCATCTAACATTTCGTTAGCTAAACGCTGAGCCATTGATTTTTCACCACGTTTACGAGCTGCTTCAACTAACCAACGCATGGCTAGTGCATTACGACGCACTGGACGTACTTCAACTGGAACCTGGTATGTAGAACCACCTACACGACGAGATTTAACTTCCACTTGTGGGCGGATGTTATCTAGAGCTTCTTCGAAAAGCTCTAACTGATCTTTTTCAGATTTATCAGCTAAAATATCTAATGCACCGTAAACAATTTTTTCGGCAGTAGATTTTTTACCATCAACCATAAGGATGTTGATGAATTTTGCTAAAAGTTCGTTATGGAACTTAGGATCTGGCAATATTTTACGTTGCCCTACGACGCGTCTTCTTGGCATCTTAATTCTCCGTGTTATTCAGGTTTTACCCAAAATATATAAATTTATAAAATTTTTAATTTGGCCTTACTTAACGTTTCTTATCTTTCACTAATGAATAGCAAAAAGAAAAGGAAACTTAAGATTTAGGTCGTTTAGCACCGTACTTAGAACGGCCTTGTCTTCTGTCGCTTACACCAGAACAATCTAGTGCGCCACGAACGGTGTGATAACGCACACCTGGTAAATCTTTAACACGACCACCACGGATTAAAATCACGCTATGCTCTTGTAAGTTATGACCTTCACCACCAATGTATGAAGTTACCTCAAAGCCGTTAGTTAAACGAACACGAGCTACTTTACGTAATGCTGAGTTAGGTTTTTTTGGTGTAGTTGTATACACACGAGTACATACGCCACGACGTTGTGGGCAGGCTTGTAGCGCTGGAACGTTACTTTTAGTTACCTGTCTAACACGTGGTTTACGTACTAGTTGGTTAATAGTTGCCATTATAGCTCCTGATTAGTTAAAACATTGGATAATTTTTTATTGACTAAGTTTGTCAAATTACCCACTTATAAACGTAAAAAATCTTACCTTAAAATCCAGTGTCTACTAGGCACAGAATATAAGGTCGCGAAATTCTATAGGTCAAAGGGTTCACTGTCAAGTTATTAGTCTACTTTCATGTGACTTGGGGCATAAAAAAACCGTGCTCTTATCGGGCACGGTTTTTCTTATCCTAGCTTTGCAATGTCACCTTAAAGGCCAATCCATAAGATTAACCTTTATTGATGAGTTTATTACGAACCTAGGTCTGCACTTAAGGCATCAGCTAATGCTTTTTCAGCGTCATCGGCAGATACGGTAGTATCTTCATGCGCATCAAAGGCAGCTTTTGCTTTAGCACGTTCCTGATGATACGAATAACCAGTACCTGCAGGAATCAAACGACCAACAATAACGTTCTCTTTCAAGCCACGAAGTCCATCTTTCTTACCAGCAACTGCTGCTTCAGTAAGTACACGAGTCGTTTCTTGGAAAGACGCTGCCGAGATGAATGATTCAGTTGCTAATGAGGCTTTAGTAATACCCATCATCTGCATTTCATATTCAGCTGGCTGTTTACCTTGATCTTCAAGTTCGCGGTTTGCGATATTAACGCGTGCCACTTCAAGTTGCTCACCTTTAAGGAAAGTAGAGTCGCCTGCATCAAGAATTTCACACTTACGGATCATTTGACGTACGATAACTTCAATATGCTTATCGTTAATCTTAACACCTTGCAAGCGGTAAACTTCTTGTACTTCGTTAACAATATAGTTAGCAACTGGTGCAACACCACGTAAACGCAAGATATCATGTGGAGACTCAGGACCATCGGCAATAACTTCACCTTTTGCCACTTGCTCACCTTCAAACACGTTTAATTGACGTATTTTAGGAATCATCTCTTCGTACACTTCACCGCTAGGTTGAGTGATTAATAAACGAACTTTACCTTTTGTTTCTTTACCAAAACCGATAACACCAGTTTTCTCAGCAAGAATGGCAGGTAATTTAGGTTTACGTGCTTCGAATAAATCAGCAACACGAGGAAGACCACCTGTAATATCACGAGTTTTTGAACTTGCTTGTGGTATACGAGCTAATGCGTCACCAATACTTACATCGGCACCATCTTCAAGGTTAACAATTGCATTACCTGGTAAGTAGTAAAGTGCAGGAATTTCAGTACCCGCAATCATTACATCTTTGCCTTTAGCATTCACTAGCTTTAATGCTGGGCGCATTTCTTTACCCGTAGCATTACGTTGTGCCGCTTCAGTAATAACGATACTTGATAAACCTGTTAGTTCATCTGTTTGACGAACCATAGTTACGCCATCAACCAAATCAACAAACTGTACCTTACCTTTTACTTCCGTAATGATTGGATGCGTATGCGGATCCCAGTTGGCAATTGTATCGCCAGCAGTTACCGTTTGACCATCATTTTTAGAAACTACAGCACCGTAAGGTACTTTATAGTTTTCCGTTACACGACCCATTTCATCAATGATCGTTAACTCTGATGAACGTGATGTAATAACAAGATTCTTATCTGAGTTAGTAACAAATTTAGCATTTTGCAGTTTCAAAGTACCCGTATTATTTACTTGTACGCTGTTCTCTGCAGTAGCTCGAGATGCAGCACCACCGATGTGGAACGTACGCATTGTTAGCTGTGTACCTGGTTCACCGATTGATTGTGCCGCAACGACACCAATGGCTTCACCTTGGTTAATCATATGCCCACGAGCCAAATCACGGCCATAACAGTGAGCACAAATACCAAAATCAGTTTTACAAGTAATGATTGAACGCACTTTTATTTGATCCACTGAGTTTTCTTCAATGACATCACATAACGCTTCATCAATTAAGGTATTACGCGGAAGTAAAACTTCCTCTGTACCAGGAATTAATACATCATCACAAACTACACGACCTAACACTCGTTCACGTAACGGCTCAACAACATCACCACCTTCAATCAATGGTGTCATTAATAAGCCATCTTCTGTGCCACAATCATGCTCTGTTACCACTAAATCTTGGGCAACATCAACTAAACGACGAGTTAGGTAACCCGAGTTTGCTGTTTTCAATGCGGTATCGGCCAAACCTTTACGCGCACCGTGAGTTGAGATGAAGTATTCTGATACATTCAAACCTTCACGGAAGTTTGCTTTGATAGGTGTTTCGATGATTGAACCATCCGGTTTAGCCATCAAACCACGCATACCTGCTAACTGACGAATCTGAGCAGCACTACCACGAGCACCAGAATCAGCCATCATAAAGATAGAGTTGAATGAATCTTGCTCTTCTGGTTCACCGTCACGGTTTATAATGGATTCTTTCGATAAGTTATCCATCATCGCTTTTGATACTTTTTCGTTCGCAGACGACCAAATATCGATAACTTTGTTGTACTTCTCACCTGCAGTTACAAGACCTTGGTCAAACTGTGCTTGAATTTCAGCAACTTCGGCTTCTGAGTCTTCAATGATAGTGTACTTAGCATCTGGAATAACCATATCGTCGATACCAACAGAGGCACCAGCGATCATCGCATAATGGAAACCGGTATACATAATGTGATCAGCAAAGATAACCGTTTCTTTTAAGCCAAGGTTACGATATGCGTGGTTGATCAATTTAGAAATAGCTTTTTTAGCTAGTGGCTGATCAATAACTTCGTACGGTAAACCTTTAGGACAAACTTGCCATAAAATCGCTCGACCTACTGTGGTATCGCGTAAGCTGGTTTGAGCTTCATATTCACCATCAGCATTTTTAACATGCTCAGTAATACGAATTTTAACGCGGGCATGTAGCTCAGCAACACCTGTACGGTATGCTTTTTCTGCTTCATTAGTGTCAACAAACACCATGCCTTCACCTAAACCGTTAACACAATCGCGCGTTAGGTAATAAAGACCTAATACAACATCTTGTGATGGAACGATAATAGGCTCACCGTTTGCAGGAGCTAACACGTTATTTGTTGACATCATCAACGTACGTGCTTCCATTTGTGCTTCGATTGTCAACGGTACGTGTACCGCCATTTGGTCACCATCGAAATCGGCATTGTATGCCGCACAAACTAATGGGTGAAGGTGAATAGCTTTACCTTCTATTAACACAGGTTCAAACGCTTGGATACCTAATCTATGCAGTGTTGGTGCACGGTTAAGCATTACCGGATGTTCGCGGATTACTTCATCAAGTACATCCCAAACTTCCGCGCCTTCACGCTCTACTAATTTCTTAGCCGCTTTAATCGTTGTCGCTAAACCACGACGCTCTAGTAAACCATAAATAAATGGTTTAAATAATTCCAATGCCATTTTCTTTGGTAAACCACATTGATGAAGTTTCAATGTTGGACCAACGGTAATTACAGAACGACCAGAATAATCAACACGCTTACCAAGTAAGTTTTGACGGAAACGACCTTGCTTACCTTTAATCATATCGGCAAGAGACTTCAATGGACGCTTGTTAGAACCGGTAATAGCACGACCACGACGGCCGTTATCTAATAGCGCATCAACAGATTCTTGTAACATACGTTTTTCGTTACGTACGATAATATCTGGTGCAACTAAATCTAATAGGCGTTTTAAGCGGTTGTTACGGTTAATTACACGACGGTATAAATCATTAAGATCTGACGTTGCAAAACGCCCGCCATCCAATGGTACCAACGGACGTAAATCAGGTGGTAAAATTGGTAAAACATTCATAATCATCCATTCAGGTTTGTTACCTGAAGCAGCGAATGCTTCCATTAACTTTAAACGTTTGGTGATTTTCTTACGCTTAGTTTCACTACCAATTTCAGGCAATTCTTCGCGCATTTGCGCTACTTCGCCATCTAAATCGATTTGTTGTAGTAAAGCCAACACAGCTTCAGCACCCATTAAGGCGTCAAACTCATCACCGTGCTCTTCTAACGCATCAAGATATTCTTCTTCCGTTAAAATTTGGCTTTTCTCTAACGTTGTCATTCCAGGTTCGGTAACAACATAAGATTCAAAATAAAGCACGCGCTCAATATCACGTAAAGTCATATCAAGTAATAAACCAATACGTGATGGTAATGATTTTAAGAACCAAATATGCGCAACAGGGCTAGCTAATTCGATATGACCCATACGTTCACGACGAACTTTAGTTAACGTAACTTCAACGCCACATTTTTCACAGATAACACCGCGATGCTTTAAACGCTTGTATTTGCCACAAAGACATTCGTAATCTTTTACTGGACCAAAAATACGTGCACAGAACAAACCGTCACGTTCTGGTTTAAAAGTACGGTAGTTAATGGTTTCTGGCTTTTTAACTTCACCAAATGACCAAGAACGTACCAAATCTGGCGACGCTAGACCGATACGAATACCATCGAAGTCTTCTGTTTGATTTTGTTGCTTAAGAAACTTAAGTAAATCTTTCACACTCTTCTCCTGTCGGAGTTAAATCTTTAGAAGAAGGTAAGATACTTACCTTCTTCCCTTACTGCTTCACTGAATATTTTAAAGAATTATCAGTGTTCAGCTACTTATTGCTTAGAACCTAGTCTTGGTCTAATTCAATATTAATACCTAAAGAACGAATTTCTTTAAGTAATACATTGAATGACTCAGGAATACCCGGATCCATACGATGATCACCGTCAACTAAGTTTTTATACATCTTAGTACGACCAGCTACATCATCAGACTTAACCGTAAGCATTTCTTGTAGAGTATAAGCTGCACCATATGCTTCTAGTGCCCATACTTCCATCTCACCGAAACGCTGGCCACCAAATTGCGCTTTACCGCCAAGTGGCTGCTGAGTAACCAAGCTATATGAACCAGTAGAACGTGCATGCATTTTGTCATCAACTAAATGGTTTAGTTTCAACATATACATGTAACCAACGGTTACTGGACGTTCAAATTCACGACCTGTACGGCCATCAGTTAAAGTAAACTGACCACTTTGCGGCATTTCTGCAAGTTTAAATAACTCTTTAATTTCTTTTTCAGCGGCGCCATCAAATGCTGGTGTTGCAATTGGCAAACCGGCACGTAAGTTAGCAGCTAAACGTAAGACTTCATCATCAGAGAAACTAGCAACATCAACTTCTTGACGAGATTCACCTACATTATAAACTTCTTGAATGAAGTTACGTAGTTTGTGAATTTCTTGTTGCGCTTCTAACATACGGTTAATCTTTTCACCGATACCGCGACATGCCATACCTAAGTGAGTTTCTAAGATTTGACCAATATTCATACGTGATGGAACACCTAACGGGTTCAATACAACATCTACTGGCACACCGTGCTCATCATATGGCATATCTTCAACAGGCACTACGTTTGAAATAACACCCTTGTTACCATGACGACCAGCCATTTTATCACCTGGCTGAATATGACGTTTCACAGCTAAATAAACTTTAACTATTTTTAATACGCCCGGTTGTAGATCATCACCTTGAGTTATCTTACGACGTTTAATTTCATACTTCTTATCGAAGTCTTCTTTAATGTTGTCGTACTGCTCGGCAATTTGCTCTAATTCAGCTTGCTGATCTTCGTTTGATAAATTTTGTGTTAACCATTTATCACGAGACATTGAAGTTAAATCTGACTCATTTAAACCAGCAGATAAAAGTAACTTCTTAGTACGAGCATAAATACCATCTTCCAAAATGCTTAATTCATCGCCAAGATCTTTCTTAACTTCTTTAAGTTGCATTTCTTCAATTTCAACTGCTCGAGCATCTTTCTCTACGCCGTCACGAGTGAAAATTTGTACATCAATGATAGTACCTTTTACTGAGTTTGGTACACGTAAAGAGCTGTCTTTAACATCAGCTGCTTTTTCACCAAAAATTGCTCGTAAAAGTTTTTCTTCTGGTGTTAATTGCGTTTCACCTTTAGGAGTAACTTTACCCACTAAGATGTCGCCACCATTAACTTCAGCACCAATATAAACAACACCGGCTTCATCTAATTTAGATAAAGCAGATTCACCAACATTAGGAATATCAGCAGTAATTTCTTCTGAGCCTAACTTGGTATCACGAGCGATACAGGTTAGTTCCTGAATATGGATAGTAGTAAATCTATCTTCTATTGCAACACGTTCAGATAGCAACATTGAATCTTCAAAGTTGTAACCATTCCACGGCATGAAAGCAATACGCATGTTTTGACCTAGTGCCAATTCACCCATATCGGTTGAAGGACCATCAGCTAATACATCACCACGCACAACTGGCTCACCCATACGACACACTGGACGTTGGTTGATACAAGTATTTTGATTAGAGCGTGTGTACTTAGTTAAGTTGTAAATATCAATACCTGCTTCACCAGCATGCATTTCATTTTCATTAACTTTTACAACAATACGTGATGCATCGACATAAGTAACTACACCGCCACGTTTGGCAACTGCAGTTACACCTGAGTCAACCGCAACAACTTTTTCCATACCGGTACCAACTAAAGGCTTATCAACGATAAGTGTTGGTACTGCTTGACGTTGCATGTTCGAGCCCATCAAGGCACGGTTAGCATCATCGTGTTCTAAGAACGGAATAAGTGACGCCGCAACAGAAATAATTTGTTGTGGCGATACGTCCATATATTGAACTTCAGCCGATGATTTCAGCGTAAATTCATTTTTATAACGACAGTTAACTAAATCTTCAGTTAACTTATTACTATCATCACGTTGTGCATTTGCCTGAGCGATAACAAAGTTACCCTCTTCAATTGCTGATAAGTAATCGATGTCATCAGTCACTAAACCGTCAACAACTTTACGGTATGGTGTTTCTAAGAAACCAAAGTCATTAGTACGTGCGTAACAAGAAAGCGAGTTGATCAAACCAATGTTTGGTCCCTCTGGCGTTTCAATTGGACAAACACGACCATAGTGAGTTGGATGTACATCTCGTACTTCAAAGCCAGCACGTTCACGCGTTAAACCACCAGGACCTAAAGCAGAAATACGACGCTTATGCGTTACTTCTGATAATGGATTGTTTTGATCCATAAATTGTGACAACTGTGAGGAGCCAAAGAACTCTTTCACTGCAGCAGAAATAGGCTTAGCGTTGATTAAATCCTGTGGCATAATTGCATCTAAGTCACCAAGACTTAAACGTTCACGTACCGCACGTTCAACACGAACAAGACCAACACGGAATTGGTTTTCAGCCATTTCGCCCACAGAGCGAATACGGCGGTTACCTAAATGATCGATATCATCAACTTCGCCTTTACCGTCACGAATGTCAATTAAGGTTTTCATTACAGAAACAATGTCATCTTGTGACAATATACCTGAACCAATATCATCGGCGTTACCAACACGGCGGTTAAACTTCATGCGACCTACGGTCGATAAATCATAACGCTCGGAAGCAAAGAATAAGTTGTTAAATAAAGTATCCGCTGCATCTTTTGTTGGTGGCTCGCCTGGGCGCATCATACGATAAATTTCAACTAGGGCTTCTAAGCGGTTAGTTGAATTGTCAACACGTAAAGTATCTGACATATATGAACCAACATCGAATTCGTTCATGTACAAAGTAGAAAGTGTTTTATGACCCGCTTGGCTAAGCTCAGCTAATAACTCTAACGTTAATTCTGCATTTGCTTCAGCAACAACTTCACCAGTCGATTTATCGATGTAGGCTTTTGATAAAACTTTACCAACAATATATTCAGCTGGTACTTCTAATTTATCAATTTTTGCCTTCGTTAAAGCACGAATATGACGAGCAGTAATACGACGTCCAGATTCAACTAATACTTCACCCTTCTTAACTGAAATATCAAAAATAGCCGTTTCACCACGAAGACGTTCTGGAATCAGATCCATGATTAACTTGTCGCCTTTAATAGCAAAATCAGTTGTATCATAGAAAATATCGAGAATTTCTTCAGTCGAATATTCTAATGCACGTAACATAATAGATGCTGGTAATTTACGGCGTCTATCGATACGAACAAATAAGTTATCTTTTGGATCGAATTCAAAATCTAACCAAGAACCACGGTAAGGAATAACGCGTGCGTTATATAATACTTTACCCGATGAATGCGTTTTACCTTTATCGTGATCAAAGAATACACCCGGAGAACGGTGTAATTGAGAAACGATAACACGCTCAGTACCATTAATTACAAAAGTACCGTTATCTGTCATCAACGGGATTTCACCCATGTACACTTCTTGCTCTTTGATATCTTTTACAGTACCTGCCGGAGCTTCTTTATCGTAAACCACTAAGCGTAATTTAACGCGTAGCGGTGCAGAATAAGTTACACCACGTATTTGACATTCTTTAACGTCAAATAACGGTTCACCTAAACGATAGCTTACATATTGTAATTCTGAGCTACCTGAATAAGCTTTAATTGGAAAAATAGAACGGAAAGCAGCCTCTAGACCGGTTTCACCTGTGGGATCAATATCAATAAACTTGCGGAAAGAATCGAGTTGAATGGACAACAAGAATGGATATTCCATTACTTGTGCACTTTTACCAAAGTCCTTTCTAATTCGCTTTTTCTCAAAGTATGAGTAAGCCATGGGGTTCCTCAGCTTGCTGGTTATGGCCAAATCTGTCTAGTGAACTTTGTTCAACTAGACAGGGTATTGCTGTAATATTCACGTCTAAACATTACTAGATGATTTCAATAAATCACCAACACTTTTTATTGTTAGATATAATGTACTGTTTTTGAATAAAAAAACAACATTTAATCTCTAACAACAAAAGCGCAAAAAGGCCGGTGACGTTTAAATCACCAGCCATGCCTTTTCAGGCAAATAATCTGTTTAATAACAGACTATTTGATCTCAACAGAAGCACCAGCTTCTTCAAGAGTTTTCTTAAGCTCTTCAGCTTCAGCTTTATCAACACCTTCTTTAATAGTGCCAAGAGCTTCAACTAAATCTTTAGCTTCTTTAAGGCCTAAACCTGTAGCGCCACGAACTGCTTTGATTGCTGCAACTTTCTTCTCACCGAAGCTAGTCATAACAACATCAAATTCAGTTTGTTCTTCAGCAGCACCACCAGCGTCACCGCCAGCAACAGCAACAGCAGCAGCAGCAGATACGCCGAACTTCTCTTCCATTGCTTCGATTAGTGCAACTACGTCCATTACTGACATTTCAGCAACAGCATTTAGGATATCGTCTTTAGAAATAGACATTATAAAATTTCCTGTTTTTTAAGAAACAGTCTTTGCTTCATTTTGAATACATAAGAACTGTTTGAATAACTATTAAATACAAAAAGCTTGGCCATATATAGTATTAACACTAATGTTAATACCAGCCAAAATAGATTTCTTACAATAAGAAAAACTATTAAGCTGCTTCTTGTTCTTTCTGATCGCGAACTGCAGCAATCGTGCGGACTAATTTGCCTGCAGATGCTTCTTTCATAGCGCTCATTAAACGGGCAATGGCTTCGTCGTAAGTTGGTAGCTTAGCTAACATGTTTACGTCTACAACATTACCTTCAAATGCAGCTGCTTTTAATTCAAAGTTTTCGTTAGTTTTAGCGAAATCTGTGAATAAACGTGCAGCGGCACCTGGGTGTTCGTTTGAAAATGCAATTAATGTAGGGCCTTTAAATGTGTCATTAACACACTCAAATTCCGTACCTGCTACTGCACGACGTGCTAATGTATTACGGACAACTTTCATCCATACGCCATTTTCACGTGCTTGCTTACGCAACACAGTAATTGCTTCAACTGCTACACCGCGGGCATCCGCGACAACAGCTGATTGAGCGCCAGCGGCAGCTTCTTGAACTTCAGCAACAATTGCTTTTTTGTCATCAAGATTGATAGCCATTGGCTTTAACTCCTGGTTCACCGGGCATATAATATATGAGCACCGGTATTTACAATCCCTAGAGTACATAATTGTAATCTAGGCCATTACGGCGAGGACCAGAATTTAAGGAAAAATATCTGGGTAATCACCATCTACGTAGGAAATATTAAGTTTTTATTTTCATCAGAGAGCCAGAAGGCAAACTTATCCAATAAATACTCCTACGGTCTTGGACGGGGGTTATATTATTGTTGTCTAAAAGACAACGAATAACACAACTCCTACCAAAATTTAAGGGGCGAAATTATAGATTATAATTTCGCCCTTGTAAAGGTTCAATAACTGAAGCTTTACTTTCTCTACATTCCTTACAGAAACTAAGCTTGTGTTAAGCTAGCTTGGTTAACGGCAACGCCGGCACCCATAGTAGTAGAAAGTGAAACTTTCTTAAGGTATTGACCTTTAGCATTTGCTGGTTTTGCTTTTTTAAGCGCTTCTAGCAAAAATTCTAAGTTTTCTTGCAATTGTGCAGGTTCGAAATCAGCCTTACCAATAGTAGTATGGATGATACCGTTCTTGTCGTTGCGGTAACGAACTTGACCAGACTTAGCGTTTTTAACAGCGCCAGCTACGTCAGGAGTTACAGTGCCAACTTTAGGGTTAGGCATTAAACCACGAGGGCCTAAGATTTGACCTAGTTGACCAACAACACGCATAGCGTCAGGAGAAGCAATTACAACGTCAAAGTCCATGTTACCGGCTTTAACTTGCTCTGCTAAATCTTCCATGCCTACAACATCAGCACCAGCTTCTTTTGCTTTCTCTGCGTTTGCACCTTGTGTAAATACAGCAACACGAACATCACGACCTGTACCATTTGGTAATACAGCTGCGCCACGAACGTTTTGATCTGATTTTTTAGCATCGATACCAAGGTTTACAGCAACATCTACGCTTTCACGGAATTTTGCTGTTGCAAATTCTTTTAATAAAGAAACTGCTTCATTGATATCATATTCTTTTGTTACGTCTACTTTTTCACGGATAAGACGAGCGCGTTTTGTTAATTTAGTCATTGATTAGTCCTCTACCACTAAACCCATTGAACGAGCAGAACCCGCAATGGTACGCACTGCAGCTTCTAATGAACCAGCAGTTAAATCAGGTTCTTTTGTCTTAACGATTTCTTCAAGTTGTGCTGTAGTTACAGTACCAACTTTTTCAGTGTTAGGACGACCAGAGCCGCTTTTTACGCCAGCTGCTTTTTTCAATAAATAAGAAGCAGGAGGAGTTTTTGTTTCGAAAGTAAACGAACGGTCATTATAAACAGTAATTACTACTGGAACCGGAGCGCCTTTTTCTAAAGAATCTGTTTTCGCGTTAAACGCTTTACAAAATTCCATGATGTTTACACCGTGTTGACCTAATGCAGGACCAACTGGTGGCGACGGGTTAGCTGCACCAGCAGCTACTTGTAGCTTGATTAAAGCTTGGACTTTTTTAGCCATTTTAAAATACCTTTATTGTGGGTAGTTAACGCTAGTCACTGTGTTAACAGTTTTCGCTTCCCTGTTTGCTAAATCATATTTTTTTCAACAAAATCATTCAAAAATATATGGATTTAGGCTGCGCTAAAAAAACGCGGCAGCGGATTATATATTAATCAATCATTGTGTTTCAAGTTCTTTTTCAAACAGTATTAAAAAATGCATAAAAAAACCAAAGACAATGCTTTGGTTTTTATTATTTCGTAACTCGTGACTTAGTGCCCGAAACTTAGCTACCTTTCTCAACCTGACCGAATTCAAGATCAACTGGCGTAGAACGACCGAAAATAAGTACCGATACTTTAATTCGATTTTTCTCGTAATCAAGCTCTTCAACCACACCATTGAAATCTGCAAATGGTCCGTCAATAACTCGGATAACTTCGCCTGGTTCGAATAAGGTTTTAGGTTTAGGCTTATCTGTATCTTCTAAACGCTGTAAAATTCTATCCGCTTCTTTTTGAGTAATAGGTGCTGGTCTTTCTTTAGTGCCACCAATGAAACCAAGTACACGCGGAACACTTTTAACTAAATGCCACGACTCATCATCTAATTCCATATGAACTAGCACGTAACCAGGAAAGAACTTACGGGAACTTTTGCGTTTTTGACCCGCACGCATTTCAACAACTTCTTCAGTAGGAACTAAAATCTCACCAAATTTTTCTTGTAAACCATTAATTTCAATATGCTCAACTAATGTTTTTTGAACGCGCCCTTCATAGCCAGAAAAAGCTTGTACTACATACCATCTTAGCTTTGGATTTTGATTAACAGCTTTTTCTTCTGTTTCTTCGCCTTCATTGCCATCAACAGAATCTTCAATAAAATCTTCAGACATTATAATACCTTCATACCTGTAATTAAGCCGACTACCCAGAAAAGAAATGAATCTAAGCCCCAAAGTAGTAATGACATTAATAATGTTACTACTAAAACAATACCTGTTGTTTGTATGGCTTCTTGACGAGTTGGCCAAACAACTTTACGAATTTCAGTTCGTGATTCTTTAGCAAATGCAGCAGCGGTACGACCTTTTAATGTTTGCATGGCAATTAACCCTGCAACACCTACAGCAACTACAACACCTATAGCGCGTAATAATACTGACTCTTGACCATAATAATAGTTACCACCAATAGCCGCCATTAACAACAAGGCAACGATGCCCCATTTTAAGCCGTCTAAAGAACTGCTTGGTTGTTCTTCTGTACTTGCATTCATATTTCTATCCGTAATTATCATCAAATTTGAAACTAATCAGAAACGCGATTCACGCGAAATCTTTATCAGAATGGCAGGGGTGGAGAGACTCGAACTCCCAACCATCGGTTTTGGAGACCGCTGTTCTACCAATTGGAACTACACCCCTACAATGCATCGAGCAGATAAAATCATCTACCAAAGCAATAGTTACACTTGTCGGGTGAATCTTAGTTTTGTTGGGAATTAAGAGATACTCGAGAAGTGAGGCGCTATTATACTCAGCCAAGCATATTACTCAAGAAGTATTTAACTCAGTAATCGAGTTTTGAGTAAATAGTAGCTAGTTTCGAGTTTCGAGTTTCGAGTTTCGAGTTTCGAGTTTCGAGTTTCGAGTTTCGAGTTTCGAGTTTCGAGTTTCGAGTTTCGAGTTTATAAAATTGTAAAACAAAAAAGGTCGCATAAGCGACCT
>Ga0209184_1001356_pt1 | contig 16676 bp, 10 predicted proteins | sample EN8Hudsemesocosm_2_FD_184627 | JGI IMG/M metagenome (GOLD analysis project Ga0209184, IMG submission 184627) | Methane-oxidizing microbial communities from mesocosms in the Hudson Canyon - EN8C Hudson Canyon (SPAdes) (version 2) | ecosystem: Environmental > Aquatic > Marine > Cold seeps | place... | reverse complement strand
ATAGAGTGAATGATTAGGTTTATACCTTCAGAGTTAAACTTCTCAAGGAGTGTTAGAAAGTCTTGGGTGTTTCTGTTCAGCCTAGACATGTCGTAAACAATGACGGTGTCGCCTAATAAAAGCTTATTTAGTAGTGAATCTAATGCGGGCCTTTTCATGGACGTGGCAGATGATTGCTCTTCAACTAATGTGGCGATTGGGTAAGACTTAGTAAGTAGATCTGATTGAGCTTTAATATTCTGCTCAGTAGTGCTGGTTCGAGAATAGATATATTGAGCCATTTCTGTTGTTTCCTTTCTATCATATATGACCCAAATGATAATGCTATCAGTAGGGTGTGTCAATGAGGTAAATGATAGATGGTTTTGATGTAGTCTTAAGGGCATGCCCAAATGATAGTCGGTTATCAATGCACGAATTATATTAGTGGTACATTGGTAGGCTTTGTGAAAATGGCGAAAGTAGATAAGGAGCGAGGTGGTAAGCTTATTTAAATGAGTTTTTTGCAGTTAACTGCAAAAACTAAACTAGTAGATTTTAGTTTTACAATAATAAACCTCACTAGTTTTACTAGGCATGCGTCTATTGCTTTCGATCCAAAACGGGCTTAGAAAGTTGCTATGAATTACTCGGATATATTTAATTCACTAGGTCTTGTTATTTTGGTCGCTTACAGAGACAAGGGGCGTAACTATTTTTAAGCCCATGTTTTATGCATAGCTTTAAGGAAAAGCATTTTAAGGTCCCAAGACTAGCACCTTTTTCTTGTTGCTAATGAACCTGAGCATGACTATTAGCTAGTTTGCGTTGTCAGACATATCTGTCAAATCAGCAGCCGAATCTTCGGTTTCTTCTACACCTGGCACATCCGCATTTGTCAAAATCCGTAAGACTGGTTGAACGCCATTGAGCGAATTTACTAATTCGTGAATGAAAATGGGTAGATAAGTATCACCAATTTTTGTTATGTAAACGGCCTAAGTAATACTGAGAGAGATGCTTATGATTGTTCTAATAGAGTAAAGGGCCAGGGTGCTTGGTTGTAAATATTCAAATGTAAGTCTCGAATTTAGTTCGAATATCAGTCCTTTTTGGCTTATTTTTTTGTGGTTTATTTTTTTGTAATCTGATATAAAATTACTGAAAGATTGATTGGTCACTTTCTATTTATAATAACCAATAAAAAAATACGACCTACGAATACCTGCATGAGCCACAAAATAAAAGTCACTTTTTATTAGCTCAGGCTCAGTGTTAGAACCACCTAAAAATAAAAATTGTGTTTCAACGTCAATTGCTCGTACTTAATTGAACCCAGTAAGAAGTTTGTGTTGGCAGTGCTTTGCTATTTCGATTTAGAAGAAACTCTCTGTTTTTAGACTAACACTAAAAATACTCAGAAATGAATCTTACGATAGGGATCAAGCTATGCTCAAAGGTAATAGCAAGAAAGGCTGCATTAAAAAACAGGTTATAGTCAGCTCACTTCTGGCTTCTATAATATTGTCAGGATGTGGGGTTGCGAACAAACACCATGTTAGAAAAGGCAACGATCCTCGCTACCAGGATGAGGATGTAGCATTTCGTAATACTTATTACTTTAGGGTATTTGACCACTGCAAAGCCAAAGCGAATGGGCAGGGCTATGAAGGCGTTCCAGAAGTCGATTCACTCTATCGATTTCGTATGACAGGAAAGGCCGATACGTTGTGGAACGAGGTTCGCTTTGAATCTGGGACGCTAAAAAGCTGGGAGATAGACCCGCTAGGTTCTGCGGTTGTTTATGATGAGAACCTAAAGCGTTTTCGCTTTCAGAGCAAGGCCGAGACTGATCTTGAAGTCAACCAGAATGCGGCTTGGAATGACTATCAGAAATTACTAAAAGAATATGGGCGCCTAAAAAGCCTTTCAAGTGAAGACTGGTTGGCTCAGTTAGAGTCTATTGGTGGTGCCATGTCTATTAACTTAGCGAAGCTTACTTTAGAGTCGGAACAATTGCTCGAAAGTAATAACGGAGATATGTTTACTGAATTAGAGGGAAAAGTAAACGCAAGTGAAGAATTATTAAGCACACTTAACTCTAAAGTACATGACAAGCTATTGGAGGCTACTAAGGGAGAACTTGAAAGAATAGAGGGTATTATCTTAGAGCCTACTCAGAACGAAATAACCAAGACTTCGGATACGTGGGTAAAAAGCGGAATAGAAGCTGGTCGTAAATCTCAATTGTTAACTCCTGCTGCGGATCGGTTTTTTGGCTCTTTTGATACCTCATCAGAAATCAGTGTAATGCAACTTGCTGATACGACCATTCCACCGGAATGGACTGGTTATTTTCAGGGAGAATTAGATTTAACTGGTAGTGCTGCAAGCTTGGCTTCGAAAATCGAAGCATTACCGCTCTCGAATAAGTCTCACCAGATTAACGGAAAAAAGGTGACTGAACTGGTCGCGGCATCTTATATCACAGCGCTTACGGACTTTGTTGCTCAGGATGAGTTTAAAACTATTTCCGCAGGACAGCAAAAGGTGTTAAGAGAGAAAACGCGTGATGCATTGTCAGGCTTTGAAAAAATAGAAATAGATTTCAGTACCGCGCTTGCCGATAAGTTAAAGGGCGACAGTGGTGTGGTTAGTGCAATAGGGCAACTTAGTCAGCTTGATCAATCCCAGAAAGATAAAGCCAATGAAACGCTTGAAGACGCATTAACTATCCCCGATGGAACTGTTCTGAGCAACGATGAAAAAACTGCTCTTATAAGGGGGGCTTCTGGTTGGATGGTTAAGGTAGCCGAAGAAGCTAGACAGTCGCATATAGCTACTACACTAAACTTGCAAATTTCTGGGAAGTTCAAGCGCCAGGAACTTATGGATAATTCAGTCCTGAGCAACCCTGGCTGGCCAACTTTTCTCGAAGATAATTTAAGAGCGACACTATCAACAGATGAAGGAACTAAAGATCTTGATGCAACAAAGCATGATACTTTCTCTACGGCGTATATTTCAGGAATCGAGTCTTCTAAAGATAAGCTCGACCTTTTTGTAAGCTTAAACCCCGAGCTTAAGGAAAAACTTAGTGACCGGCTTCAATCATTTACTTCGGTCGCTCTTCGTGGAGATAAAGATGGTGTAGGAAATACAAAAGTCACTCTTTCAGACGATGCTAAAAAGCAATTCAAATTGGCAGTGTCGAATATATTTGCACAATCTGCTGCCGTCCCAGATTTCAAAAGAGACGAAAGCGGTTCTGAATTGGATAAAGCTTTTGCAAAAGTATCACCTGTATACGATGAGGTTCAAACACGTTGGTTGGCTGAAGCTAAAATCAGGAAGCACTTAACTGCCCGATTTAACCAAATAATAAAAGATCAGTTGGCAGAAGTTCAAAGCTCCCGTGTTCCGCCTCAAGCCTTAGCCACACTGGAAGCAGCGATTACAAAGAAACTGGAGACAGCGACAGGCGTAAAGGCTACATCACCTTTCCCTTCATCTAGCGATAACAAATACCTTAAAACGCTACTCAATAATAAACCGGACATAAACTGTAGTGGCAACCTATCTCAGCGCAAGGGGTTCCAGATTCTAGGGCCAGAGGGTTGGCGCACATTTGATCCGGATGAACGCCTAATTATGGCGATGCATTCTTCCAATAAACCGCTTACCAGCACGCTTAGCCAGCTGTCTCAACGTGTACTAAATGCGCATAAAGCCGAAGAAGAAAGTTTAATCCCGCTCGTTGAAGCCCGTTTACGGGCCAGTGAAGCGCAGCGCCTCTTAGAACGAGACATATTAGGAAATGGATCAACAGACGATGGTGTGACACGGAGCAAACAGGTGTGTGATTTGTTGAACCAGCTTAATTTGGCGTTGAATGAAGAGCCAGCTGAATTACTAGCCGGTAGCGCAAACGATAGTGAACTAGATTGTAAGGAGTTTGATAAATGAAACACTTGAAAATAATAAACTGGTTCCTACTCCCTGGCTTATTGCTAGTCTCGCTATTTTCATATGCCGATAGCTCGATGCGTATCGAAGTCGAAGTTTACGACGGGCCGCTAAGCAAAACACTGGCAATACAAAAGAAAGAGTTACAAGGGGTGGTTGACGTAACGGTTGAGACGATGGCTCTGTTGATTCGTGAGTTTCACTTAAGCCAATGCCGATTAGGGTGTTTTGGTCGCCAGCTTGACGGAGCTGGTGCCAATGCTGCCGCGATGAATTACTGCGCGATGATCGATACTGGAGGCGAGGCGCTTAGCCTTTGGAAAGGCGTGAAGCCTACACTGCGTAAAAGCAAACATGCCGCTAGCTCGTGGGAAAAAGCGCTTAATGATTCGTTAAAAACAACTAGAAATGGAGGAAAAATTGTTCGTGAGAGTATCTTTCCTGATAGCGTCATCGATCAATACCCTCAAATATTCTCTTATGTCGGTCTTCATCAGTTTGACCAAGACACTAATCGTATAAGGATCAATAAAGAAGACAAACCGCTTCAGGTGTGCCCAGTTCTAAATGACATAAAGCTGGCGATGGCTGATATTTATGCTGGTATGGAAGAACTGAGTGGTAAAGCTCTAAATGATGAATATTTCTCAGAAGTTGCTCGCTATGGTGCCGTGTTGTCTGAAGGCGCGGAGCAGTGGGCAGCAGCCCAAATAGCCATTATTCCAGAATCAAAACGCATGAAAATTGTTGTTGCGCGAGCATCGATGGCAAGCGTGGAGTTAGGCAATGATCTTTCTGCCAGAGCAGATGCCATATTACGACAAACCAACAATAGTGGGACGCCAATATTGCCGGAGTTACTCGCGACTAGCCACTATTTACGCAACTCAGGGGCAAGTGATTACTTGAACCTAGTAGATTGGATGGACGCGAAGCCCCGTAATGAAAAACGTTGGGATGCGACTGACAGAACAAGAATGGTGGAGCGTTTAATCTCCGATGCCAATTGGTCTAAAGTCAATGAAGCTTTCGCTCAAGGTAAGGGCGATGTCAGTATGGCATTTGTAAAAGACAGTATTGGTAACTGGAATTTAAAATCCTATGATAACGACCCATCAGAATTGCTTCAGGCATATAAAGATGTGGGCAGTGCCTTGTTAAGCTCGGCCGCTGATCTGGCGGGCGGTGGTTCTTTGTCAAGCCTGGCTAAAAATATTGCTGGAGTGAAAGAAAACAATAAACTTGCGAATGAGGTGTTAATAGGTACCGGTGGTATCCCATCATCTTCTGTAAATACTGTCAGCTCTTTAGAGAGCCGAGTTCAAGAGCGCCTAAAAGCGGTCGGTCAGATATTAATTGATCGCTCCAAAGCTTTACGTGAAAAACTACTCGCATTTGAAAACCAGGTGGCAGAACAATCAAGTGAAATTTCTGAGAATGAAGACAGCTATAAGATACAGTCCGATAAACGCAAGGTCGCCACTGAGAAAGTCAATGCAATGAAATACCTCTACGAGCACAAAATGGTTCTATACGAGACGGCAAATAAAGACTTTTTGGATACTGATGACACTCCGGAAGATAAAAAAGCAGCTAAAAAAGCTGTACGAGATGATGCTCTGCAGGCTGAGAAAAAGGAAGAAGAAGAGCTTAGACTATCTGAAAAGGAGCTTGCTGAGGTAAATAATGAGATTGGAGAAGACATAGCTAATCATGAGGCAAAAATAGCAGCATTGGCGAAAGTTGAAGGCCAGCGAGATCAGGTTCAAGCGGCAATAAATGATGAACCAATGTTAGCACTGGCTCGCATTCAGGAAATCCTTGAAGGCCATGCTGACATGCTTGAAGGCTTCCAGGTATCTCTCATAGATGCTCAAAAGAAATCCCAAAATGAGTGAGAAGAGAGTGTTTGTGAATTGAGTTCAGGTGCAATTCCTTTTAAATACGTCTTTGCAAAGGATTGCATTTAACTTGTACAAGCTAATATTGCTAGCTTAATTGAAGCACCGATCAAGTATTAGGACATATTATGAATTTGAAACCCACAAGTGCATTTGCTCAAGGCGCACTATCCCGGCCCGGATATAGCGATAGAATGGCATGGCTCATGGCTGAGTTAGCGCTGCTTGCTTATTTTCCTTTTGAAAATAAAAAGCTCACCGAGGCGGAAATTGAGGAATTGAAGGAAAAGATTTTAAAGTCGATTCGTAAATCTACGGGAGAAAGAAAGGATGGCCCGGAAGGTAGTGAGTTAAGCGATTCTGATATTGAGCGGTTGATTGAAACCGTCGCAAAAAAGCATGCTTTTGCCAATAGAGATCAGTTGTCCGAGAAGTTATCCGGTTTAGGCTTTAAGTTGATTGAAGCTCATTCTATTTCAACAGAGACCAGAGATACGCAATTTTTTACAGCGCTTACCACTAGCGAAGAAGGGGGCCCTTACACTGTAGTTGTATTTCGTGGTACTGAGTTTTCAAAGTGGAGAGATTTCAAAACCGATGCTGATGCCGAGCTTGTAGTACTAACAGAGGGAGGAGCAAAAGGTTCGCGAGTACATAAGGGATTTTGGGGGGCTGCGGAAGAGGCAGCTAAAGTTATTCGAGAAGATCTTGAGCCTTACAAACATTTACCAAGGTTCTTTTCTGGTCACTCAATGGGGGGAGCTGAAGCTATTCTTTCAACATATTTTTTGGAGCAAGATGGTGCAGGAGCATGTTATACATTTGGAGCACCAAGGACTTGCGATGAGAGGTTTGGGTTTGAAATCAAGACGCCTATCTACCGTTTAGTTCATGGTTATGATGGTGTACCCATGCTTCCTCCACGGTTATTAATCAGGGTGTTAAATTTGATAGCTACGGCAATCCCTGTAGTCGGAACCCAAATTGCTGAATTCATTGACAATAAATTGGAAGGCTATGTGCATTTGGGGGATATGCGCTATTTGGTTCATCTATCAGATACCAAGGATGCTGATGATGTACGGTTGACGCGACCAGTTAGTAATCCTAATCAGATCTTTTATCTTCAGAAGTGGTTTTATGCGCAGTTTGCCAGTCGTTTTAAGAAAGCCGTTGGGCACCATAGTATGGAAGGTTATCGTGATCAATTACGTTCTATTGCTATTAACCGCAACCCGAAAGATACTGAAAAGCTCATAAAAGTGAGGGGGAGCAACTAAAATTAAAGGTGAGGCATTTTCTTTTTAGCCCAATAATTACTCAGGGCATTCGCTAGACTTTTTAGCTAACCCTTATCAGGAATTAACAATTGTAAAGCAGCCTTTTTCCTTCCTTTATGATGTGTCTCCTAGCAGTAGATTGGTTTAATTTTATACAGCTGACAGGCGTAATATAGTGTTATTAATTCAAAACCAGATCGCGACTTAGCGACTAACGTGTCATTGATCTCCCCTAGGTCCTGAGAAGGAGGTGTGAGGTCAGTGTAATAAAGCCATGTTTCAAACTGACCCCATGTCCGTACTTAATGGCAGGGGCACAATAGTGTTGCTTCAAAAAATATAAGTAGGTACTAAATGGAAGATAAAATAGATCGTATTCTTCTTCTTTCAGAAGACATAAATAAAAATATTGATGCAAAAAGTTCATCAATGTCTAAATATTTACATTTATGTGAAAAGTTATTGCTCCCTGTAATGCTAGGGGTGCTAGCGCTTTCAGCGAGCTTCGCATCAAATAAAATTTCTGAGTCCCAACTAGCTTTGGCAAACCAGGAATCAGAAAGAAGGAAAAGTGAGTTCAAAACACAAATACAGACAAAATATATAGAACTCTTCTATAACGATATATCTAGTTCAGATGATAAAAAGCAAGCTAACGCTCTTCATTTATTACGATTAATGGATAATGATCTTGCAGCTTCTTTTGCTTCTCTTGTTGGCCAGAAAGAAGGAGTATCAGAAGGTATTAAAGGTGAAGCATTAACTATAAAATCGAATGTGGAGCGGTTTTCAATATTATCAGGATTTAAAATAGGGCTTTACTTTGTTCCTGGCGATCAAAAACTACCAAAGTTAGCTTCAGAGCTTTCCAATACGTTAAGGGATAAGGGGTTTAATGGAAAAATCCAAATTTACGACAAAAATACAAAGTTCTTCAACGATGTAGGCTTCCCACAGAATAATGAAGTCCGTTTTGAACCAGGTGTAGAAGAGGCACAAGCAGAATTCTTGGTGAGTTTCTTGTCGGAATTATACCCAAGCAGGACTTTTACTAAACGTAAAGTCAAAAATCGTACCGCAGATTTTATTTCTATATTTTTAAAGTAATATGAAAAACGGACTTTATCGAACGGCAAAGCTGTCTTCACAAAACAAGAGTTTGAAGTTCCCTATGTAACTTGACTTCAAGTGGTAACCTTAAACAAAAAAGGGGACGCAACTATTTTTATACCCAATCTATCCTTAAGTTATTCGTTAGGCTCGTCAGCTAGCTTCTTTAGGAATCAATAATTGGAAAACGGCTGTATCCGACTCTTCGTGGCAGCCGGTTTAAATACCATAAAGTTGACTTGCATAGAATAGAGTTTTCAACTCAAAACCAAACCTGGATTTAGCGACTAGCTTGTTATCGACCTCTTACAGGTTCTTGAGAAAGCCGAGGTTAGTAAAGTTGGAAAAGTTGAAGTTGAGCAATGCGCGGTCATTGTTCAGTGAAGTACCGCTGCTTTCGACCCAAAGAAGACATAATGCCTTGCTATGAGTGACTTCAGTATCTGTTGATATATTTAGGCAGTTATTATGACAGCTTACTGTATTAAACAAGACAATATTTGAGACAAACCCTCGTGATTTCAAATATTTAGTTCAGATTCAATGCCTAATTCTACTGGTGTTAATAATGCGTTCAATTTAAACTGATTTGCGAATGCTGCTTAGAGCCTTAAACCTGAGAATTTTAATAAGAAATTGGGTAAAGGGCTTCGGCCTGTTTTATTTCATTAAATTTTAAGGCGAAAATATTTTCATCTTTTAATAGGCTGCAATTCCTTTTTTCTTATTGAAATTTTGACTTATACGAAACCATATTACACAGTAAAATACGGACTCTGTCTAATAAACTGTTAGGTGAAAAAACATACAACAAATGACGTTCTTACGTGAATTTTTGATAGGCTTTGTTCGATAAATATCGTTTTATTGACTTAGGAGCGTGTAATCAAAAGAGGCTGAGGTTTTTCTACAGCCTCGTTATGTTCGGTCGGGTATTCACCCAGAATACGTTCTTGTTCTCGTAAATAGGTAGAGTAAAAATCATGGACAATATTGTGCGAGAGGTTCTGAAAACAAAAATTATGAGCCTCAAAGCTACAGCCTTTCAAGACGCATTGGATCGAATTTATCTTTGCATTTACGAGAGTGGCTTTCAGAGAGTGAAGCAAAAGCGTGATGGAGGCTCAGATGGCATTGTAAATGGTGAAGTTGTCTTGGCAGCTTATGCACCGGAAAAATACAACTTGAATGACTTTAAGAAGAAAGTTGGAGCTGATTTTGATTCTTATAAAATTAACTGGGAATCCACCCACTGTAAATGGCAAGTTGTAACGAATTTAGAATCTACCGCACAAATGATCAAGTTTGTGAATGGAAAAAAGGTAGATGCAACCATTATATGTATTGAGGGTTTATTGCAAAAAATTGCTGATCAAAAATGGACTATTAAAATGGCAATTTTTAGATCGCTTGATATTCCGGAGCAATATTTGTCTAACGATGTTATCTCCACAGTAATCGAAGATCTAATTCAAGCAACTGACCAAGGTGATTCCTTTGAACCCTATGAGAAGCCTGCTTACATACAAGATAAAATCGAACTAAACGTTAGCAAAGATCATCAAGCTTCGTTTATCGATGAATATGAGGAGTCGCTAGCAATTTTTTCCTTAGTTTCGAGTGTAGTCAAATCAAGATCGCAAGGAAGCGTAGCGGCAATAAGGAGTAAAGTGAGATCTACTTATACATCCTTATCGGGGAGCTTTGAAGTACGGCTGAATGAGTTGGTTCAAATAATGTCTCAAGGCAAATGTCGAGATGATTATTATAGTCATCACATGCGTGTGATCATGCTTTATTTTTTTGAGCAGTGCCTGTTTGGCCTGAAGCCAAATTCGGAGGTCGCCAATGATTAATGCGCATATCGAAATGGATCTAAATCAACATATCTCTGTCGTATCTTCAAAAATTATCGAGCTTGTTGAATCTTGTGGCGAAATTATTTTAGAAACTTTAATGCGAAAGTTTCTGAAAATGTATGAGTTCTATACCCCTGATCAGTTTATGGATGGGCTAGCTTTCTTGTTTTCAATCGATTGTTTAAACATTCAGGATTATAAGGTGGTTTTAAAAAATGTTTAAGCTTATTTCTTTGTCTTCGTCTACAGGTCTGTTTGAGGATATCGTCTTCAAGGATGGATTGAACATAATCCTTGGAAGGTATGCTAAATCAGGAAAGGATATTAATGGAATTGGGAAAACCACAATAATCAACTTTATTGATTATTGTCTTTTAGCTGATGGCGTTAAATCTGAACTATTTAAAGAAAAATATGATTTTTTGAGATCTGAAAGTATAAAGCTAGATTTTTTCCTCGGCGACAAACGTTATTCAGTTGAGCGAGGTTTTGATGATAAGAAAAAGGTCTTTTTCGCAGTTAACGAAGGTGTAGCGAAGGAGCTCATCGATAGCGACCTTAGATTGATACTCGGAGCTGAAATGGGAAAAGGTCAAATTGGTGTATATGAGCCGATTTGGTACAGGACATTAATGTCGTTTTTTTTGCAGAACGATCACAACTTTTTGAAAAGAGACGCTCTAAATGTAATAAAATTTACTATTGGAAAGCGGCAGCCTCAGCTTTTCACATACATTTTTTTACTTTTAGGGATTGATAATAGCCTTGTATGGGATTTCGACAATAGTAGTGTTGAGTTGAAAAGCTTACGTGCAGATCAGACACGTATTAACAAGCAGATAGTGGAGCAGACAGGGAAGTCAATAGAAGACTTTCGAGGAGAATGTGACTCAGTTGCAAGGAAAATAGACAAGTTAGAAGATGGCTTGGATAACTACCAGTTTGATGAAAATAGCGCTGACCTAGAGAAGAAGATAGAAACACTAAGTAGCCAAATATCGAATTTAAACAAGCAACATATATCATTGATAGCTAAGTATAACGATATACAAGAAAGTTTGAAGATCGATGTTGATGTGAATCCTGAGAAGGTATCTGGATTTTACGCAGAAATTCACTCTGAATTTTCTGAGTTTATAAAGAAAAGTCTGAATGAAGTTGTTGAATTTAGGCTGGAAATATCTACAAATAGACGGAGATTTCTTAAGGAAAGGGAAGCGCACTATCAGGAGCGTTTGGGCGCAATAAAGAACAAGTTGGTTTCACTTGAGCAAGAGCGTTCAAAAGTTTTCAAAATGTTTGATGAAAAGTCAGCTTTTGATGCGCTAAAGTATGCATATGCAAATCTGATGGAGGAGAAAGCTCAACTTTCTGGACAGCTTGCTTATGTTGAACAACTAGATTTCATAGAAGAATCAATTGCTGCTAAGAAGTCTTTAGTGAGCTCAGCAGTAGAAAAGCTTGTGGTGGATAAAAATGAAGCGTCAGGAGCGGTAGATGAAGCAAAGAATATTTTTCTGGATTTGGTGGATGGTTCAGTTGATATTGATAGCTCAGATATTAGCCCGTATTTCAATGTCGAGTTTAAATCAAACCAAAATAGCCCAATCAAGCTTACGCTAGAGGTGCCTAGAGGTAGCTCTTTGGGTAAAGGTCGATTCAAAATATTAGCTTTTGATCTTACCGTGTTTATTTCCTCTTTACTGAGAAAAAATAATTTCCCAAGATTTTTGATACACGACGGTGTTTTTCATGCTATAGCACACAAAACACGAATAAAGTACCTCAATTATATTAACAAAAAATTGGATTCGTTAAGTGATGCTCAATACATAATCACAGTAAATGAGGATGAGATAACCTTTCCCGATAGTGAGGGGGTTTCTGTAGATCTGGACTTTAAACTCGAAGATAAAATATTAGTTACTCTCGAGGATAGTCCTGAAAATATGTTGTTAGGTAGAGAGTTTGGGTAAAAGTGGACAGATAGATATTTGTCCAAAGAGAACATAACAAAAGTATCTTGAGCGACTGATTTTGCGTCGCTTGAAAAAGACCAAGCAACGCAAAATCAGAGCCAAATACTGGCGTTATGCAGAAGAAGAGAAATCAATATGAACCATAAAACTATTGCGATACTTTCAGGATTTGCCGTTGTTTTGGTCACTGCTTTTTTGATTGTGTATCTTGCACGACCATGTGATGGCAGCTACGACTTTAATTTAAAGGAGGGTAAATTCGCATGTGAGCAAGCAGTTGTGTCGACAATAATCAAAGGACAAGAAGTTAAGCAGGTAGAAGAAAGTAAATCTACGAAAGTATCGACTAATGTTAATGAAGAGAAGCCTAAACAAAAGGACACTGAAGAAAATATTAATGAGTTTACTTTCGAGGTTACAGGTATCGAATGCCTAGATTCAATGAAAAGCAAAGATGATGTGGTTCTAGAGTTTATACAAGACGACAACGACACTCCACTAAGAATAGAGTCATTTGTATTTTCCCAAGGTGAATCGAAGTATCCGTCAATAAAATTACAAGTAGCATCAAATGAAATTGAAGAAAGTACCAGCTTTATAGTTCGGCTTAGAATTAATGAATATTACACAGTTAAAGATGACCTAGTATTAAATTTGGCGAAAAATGATGATGGGTTGCTTAAAGTAAATATATCTCAAAATGAACAAAGTAAACCCTTGTTTGGAGTGATTGAAGCAAGCTTCAAGAGGTTTACGAGTAGGCATTATAAACTGAAATATAGAACGAAATTAATTTAGATAGTAGGTGCATAACAAGGGCAGCAGCGGCTTGCAAAACCGGCAAAACAAGCGCCAGTTTTGCAAGCCGCTGCTGCCGGAGTTATAAGCCTTGACGGTTTAGAGTGTGAATTTAAAGTCCTGTATTTCAAAATGAATTACCCTATTCGAGATAATAGAAGATGATATATTTGAAATGTAGAAGGCTGAGTTTGCCACCTTAATTAAAGATCGAAATAACTTTATTGAGCAAAATGAATTTATGAATTTAAAAAAATCATCCACTTTAATGTTTGTTGGAGTACTATCAATTGTTCTCATTTACCTAGCTATACTAATAATTGTTTCACTGCCAATTGATGAACTATCTATCGGTAAGGCTGCTTTGCTAGGTGATAGTTTTGGAATTATTAACTCTTTATTTTCTGGGTTAGCATTTGCAGGGCTAATTGTTACTGTACTTCTTCAGAGGGAAGAACTTAAAGAGTCACGAGAGATATTTAAAGCCCAAAAATTTGAAGATGCATTTTACAGATTGATTGGATTCTACAAAGAAAATCTCAACGAGATTAGTGTTCATGATAATCAGGAAGATAAATATCATAGCGGTGTCGGTGGCTTGTCTTTCCAGCTAAGGAAACTGAATTCATTAACTAAAAGTTATTCAAAGTACCTTGAAAGCAAAGATACAGTTGATGTTTTCAGATATCTAATTCACAAGGACATTCAAAAAGTCGTGATCCCACAATCTAGATATTTGGGCACTATGGAAAGTATATTGTTGCTTATTTTTAATCAGGTTGAGAATCAAGACGAACTTAACTTTTATAATAAAGTCGTATCATCCCAATTAACTATTCATGAAGTTAAATATATTTTCTATCGTTGCTTAGTATCGAAAACTGATAGTAAATTAGTGGAGCTAGTCAATCAATCCAAACTTATTGAAAACCGAATTTCAGAGACAAACATAAACGTTAATGTTATTAAATTATATAACCAAATCCATGGCGCTAACCTTCCTTATTTGAAAAACAGCTATGAATCTATTTTTACTAAAAAAGAAGAGAAAAAGTTAAAGAAAATACACCTTGAAGCTATGAAATCATAACCTTGGGTGAAAAATTAATAATTAGAGTGTTTAGGTTAAGCTGTTGTTCATTGATAGGGAAAAATTTTGAAATATAACCAGAGTAAAAAAGCTGCTTTAGACGGGAGTAAGAAGCTCGGAATAAGATACCAAAGCCTTTTACGTTGTATAACACACGTCTGCAAATTAAATAAAGAAAGCTTTCAAGATAAACTTGATTCTCTAGACACTGGTATAAATTCAGAATACGACCCACAAATTGCATCAAAAAAAATAATTAGCAGCATTGCTAAGCTTGAAGGTAGAACCCACCCTGAATTCATGAGTAATAATGAACCTTCTAACATTAGTAATTGCTCAAAACATAATGAAGATAAAGAAATCGTACATTTTTATAAAGTGGTCGATGCTAATATGCTTAATTGGAAACTATCATTAAGTGTAAAAAAAATAAGTCCAGAGTTTATTCCGCCAACAAAAAGACAAATCAAAAATGATTTTCGAAGTGAATTTGATGAAATTGAACAGTTAATTACAAATACATCTGACGAAGTGTATTCATTACTATGCAAAAAACTTAACTATTTTGAAGAATACCTAGCATTTAGCCCTCAATGTAGAACTAAAAACTGGGACTCGATTGTTGAAAAAATTATTCGAATAAAATCAAAGGTTACCTCTTTGACTGATATTCAAGACTTAGTTGGTTTACGGATTGTTACTGTTTTTGAAAAAGATATACCGACTATTGAGCGAGTAATAGAAAGAAATTTTGATGTCGTAAGAAGGTATAAACCAAATTACTTAAATAGTGTAAGTGATAACTCATCAATACATATGGTTATAAAAACTTCTACTAAATCGGTTTCCGAAAATAATTGCTCTATAAACTTATTAGCAGAAATACAAGTTATGACTTTAGCTCAGTTCACTTTTGCTAGAGCTTCTCATTCTCTGCTTTATAAAAAGAAGACTCCAAGTAAAAAAGCAACTGAAAACTCATTAAAAAGGGTTTCAGCTCTACTAGAGAGTGTAGAACTAGAATTAACTCGGAATTTTAATGATTCTTAATGCAAAAAACATTGTAGTTAAACAGTTTTTCTCAAAATTGATACCTAAATACAGTGATATCGTTAAATAAAAAGGTATCGCTTTCGGGATCTTACTCGCGGATTTCTTGCGGACTGCTAGGTAGTGCTAATAACTCATAGCTATGGGTTTACTGAAGGTCAAAACAGTATCGCTATAACTTAGCCAGTGCTTCACAAACAAGCAAAACCAAGACAATTAGGCCATATCAATCCTGACCCTAAGTGACTGCTAAGTGCGAGTTTCAGTCGGTTGGCTCAATTGGGGAAGTGGGCTTTCCAAGCTTTACTAGAAATGCTTTGATTCCAATAACTAATCTTATTTATGCTTAGCTGGTGAAACTTCATATATATATATGAATTTAGCTAAGCTAATTTTAGTTGAGTACTCGAATTAGAAAATGAAAATTGATTACAATATTGATTAATGAAATCTCTAGCATGATCTGGTTTTAAGTGACCATAGCTTGATATTGTTGTTTGGATATTGGTGTGAGCCATTAGTTTAGAAACTGTTAGTAAGTCAGCACCGTTCATGATTAGTTGACTAGCGAAATTATGTCTTAGTGTATAGAGGTCTAAATTCTCTGGTAGATTCCCAAAAGTTCGAATCTTGGCCCAAGGATTTTGCATGGCTGACTTGCTCATTCTTCTCCCCGTTTTTCCAGGAAAAACATAACCGGTTTTAGGTTTGCCATTTTGATGCCACCACTTATCTAAAAGTTTAGCGGGCTCCTCGCCAATAGGAAACGATCTAGGTTCAGGGTTATGATGAGCCGTTTTTTCAATTGTTTTGGTGATTGTTTTAAATTTCAAATTTATATGCTCCCATCTCAACCCAAATAAATCGCCTGGACGAAAGCCAGTGTAGAACATGGTTAAAACAAATGGCTTTACATGATCAACAAAAAGGAGTGTATTTAAATCAGTTAAGTGAGACTGGCCATGCAATCGACTACTATCTCGTTGCTTGCGTTTGTGATCCTGATAAAGGTCAATGCCTTTGAAAATAGCTTCAATCTCAGTTTCCTCAAGGTACCTTCTGTTAGTCCCAGAAGTGATGAGATCATTTTCTGACATTGCAGGTTTATCAAGTTTGATTGATTTTAAAGGGTTTACATCAATCACTTCTTTCTGAACCGCGTGGTTTAATAACGTCTGTAGAGCGCCATAGGTTCTTTTAGTAGTAGGGAAGGCTTTATTTTTTTTCTCCATTTCGGCTTGCCAATATTCAACATCGGAACGTTTCAATTGGTTCATCGGCTTGTCAAACCAATCCGCGAAATGCTTCTTTATAATGCCTATTGTATGGTTTCCGGCCTTTTTTCTATTTTGATGGGTAGTGTAGGGGCCTTCAATATAGGATTTAAGTGTTTGGGCTTCTTCGGCAATTTTGTTTTTCTTTGCTAATTCTATTTCGGCTCTTGGGTCATGTTTTTGTGCGACTAGTGCTAATATTCGCGTCGCTTCTATTCTTGCGGTAGTGGCTGTAAAAACGCCGTAGCTTCCAATAGTATAAACCTTTTGCATACCAACTTCGTTTCGATAGAAAACACGGAACTTAAGGCCTTTCTTTCCAGGGCGAATATGGAAGCCTTTAAGTTCGGTATCATAAATGTCATGTCCAGGAAGGCACTTTGAATGTCT
>Ga0209184_1001352_pt1 | contig 16722 bp, 8 predicted proteins | sample EN8Hudsemesocosm_2_FD_184627 | JGI IMG/M metagenome (GOLD analysis project Ga0209184, IMG submission 184627) | Methane-oxidizing microbial communities from mesocosms in the Hudson Canyon - EN8C Hudson Canyon (SPAdes) (version 2) | ecosystem: Environmental > Aquatic > Marine > Cold seeps | place... | reverse complement strand
ATTAATGTGATTACCAAGGCTTATGAGGATATTGACGGTACTCAGACGGGTGTTCGCCTTGGGAGTTTTGATCATAAAGAATTATGGTTATTGAGACGTGCGAAAGTCGGTGAGGGAAAACTAGCGCTTTCTCTGGAATTTACGCAAACCGATGGGCAGAATGAAATTATTGATTCAGATAAACAAACCACCCTTGACGCAATACCCGCTTTGGGAACTAATGCTTCATTAGCGCCTGGTCCTGTGAATTTATCACGTGAAAATATAGATGTTCGCTTAGATTATCAATATGGTGATTGGCAATTTAGAACGGGGCTTCAGCGGCGTGCAGATGTTGGGAGTGGGGCAGGTATTTTTGAGGCACTCGACCCGAATAATCGCTACTTGAGTGAGCGTTGGAATGCTGATATCACTTATACTAATAAGCATACTTTTGATGATTGGGAGTTGTCAGCTCAATTAAGTTACTTTGATACCAGTCAGGAAGTAGAAAAGGATCTTATTATATTTCCAGCGGGTGCTAATTTAGGTGATGGTGTTTATCCCGAAGGATTTATTGGTAATCCTGAGGTGTTTGAACGCCATAATCGAGCCAACTTATCTAGCTTTTTTTCAGGGCTTGATCGCCATAAGTTTCGTTTTAGTCTAGGTTATTATTATGGTGACTTGTATAAAGTAAAAGAGACGAAAAACTTTGGTATTGATCCGAGCACTTGTGTTCCTGGGCCTTGTACTGTATTACCACCAGGCTCAGGACTTATTGATGTGAGTAATACTCCTTTTGTTTTTCTACCTGAAAAAACACGCATTAATAAATATGCATTCATACAAGATATATGGAATATTGTGGCTGACTGGGAGGTAACGGCAGGTGTTCGTTATGATCATTATTCAGACTTTGGATCGACAGTAAACCCCAGAGCAGCATTAGTCTGGTCAGTGAACCATGACTTAACGGCTAAAATACTTTATGGTGAAGCCTTCCGCTCGCCCAGTTTTGCTCAGACGCTAAACATTAACAATCCGGTTGTATTAGGTAATCCCGACCTGGATCCTGAAAAAATGAAAAGCACTGAACTAGCTTTTGATTACCGGCCTTCACCGGAAATCAGTTATGGTTTGACTTTATTCCATTATGAATGGCGGGATATTATTCAGTTCGTAGCTGACTCAGGTGGTGGCGCAACTGCTCAAAATGCGGGTAACCAAAATGGACAAGGCCTAGAAATTGAAAGTACTTGGGAACCCATATATAACCTAGAGCTAACAGCTAACTTTTCAGTACAAACCCCTGATGATAAATCTGAGGGAGGAATCTCGGCTCAAGCGCCCCGACGACAATTATTTTTATCCCTCTTATGGAAAAAGTCTGATAACTGGCAGGTCTATTCACAGTTTAACTGGGTTTTGGACAGGCGGCGTATACAGAAGGATGATCGCTCAGTTATCAGCGACAATAAAACGGTTGATATCAGCCTTAGACGCAGAAGAAATGGACATCCATTAACCTTTGCTATATCGGTTAAGAATCTTTTCGATAGCGATGCGCGTGAGCCCAGCCCTTGGTCTAACCCCAACGCATCTATTAAAAACGACTTGCCTTTGGCTGGTCGACGTATTTTAGGCGAATTTGAGTACCAGTTCTAAAGATGTAATGGTTTAGATTTATTGGTGATAGGGAATCGCATGATAAAGACAAATGATTTTTTTTCAATTACAGATGACAGACATTAAGGTTCAGGTATTGTGAATCTTATGAGCTGCTTAAGTATCTTCAAGCTAAAGCCCTTGGGGTTTATTACAAGTTTAATTCTATTTAGTCAGTGCTTGTATGCTGAAGGCTTAGCTGTGATATATCCGGAAATACGCGAGCCTTACCGTCAGATTTTTCTTAATATTTATCAAGGTATTGAAACAAACTATGACGGTTCAGTATCTGCTTATATCTTGGAAAAGGATTCAAAACCGGAAGCGCTATTTTCATGGGTCAATACACATAAAATAAATGGCATCATTGTTTTAGGTAATCGTAGTATGCGAGCTATCCTGTCCTTACCTTCAAGTTCTTTAACCTATAAACCATTAACCATTGTAGGGGCGGTACTGATACAGCCTGATAGTGCAAAACTATCTGCCATCACTCTCGTTCCAGAGCCCAGTGTGATTTTTAAGCAACTCATAAATGTGCTACCAAAAGCAAAGCATGTTCACGTAGTTTATCGGCAAGAAAATACTTGGTTTATTGAAGCAGCTATCAAAAAAGCAGCTAATCATGGGATAAAGATTTTGGGGCGTAAAGCTGAAAATACCCGTGAAATGGCCTATCTATATCGTCAAATATTAAGTCAGATGGATCCGAAACGTGATGCCTTATGGATTGCACCTTATGGTAGGAGTCCTGATAAAACTGTTCTGAAAGTGATACTTCAAGAAGCCTGGGAAAATAAGCTACCGGTTATTTCCAGTAGCCTGGCTGACGTGAAGCGTGGAGCCCTTTTTTCGTTTTATACCAATAATATAGAAATGGGCCAAGAGCTCGTAGCTTTCTGGAAAAGTGAGCAAAAAAACGTATCGAAAAAATTCAATGTATTACCGACTAAAAGTGTTGAAATAGCTGTCAATTTACGAACAGCAGACCACCTTGATTTATATTACAGTAAAAAAGATCGGCTTGAATTTGGTTTGATGTATCCAGTACCACTTGATAGGTAAAGAGGAATATTATGAAGTTTGTTCACCGCTTATTACCCAATCAGCTTTCTTTTAAGCAACAGCTAATTATTGCTTTTAGTTTTGGAATTATTTGCTTCTCAGTGGTTTCGACCTTAGTGATTTCTTCCATTTCCAGCCATACAGTGCATAAACAATTTGTTTTGCAGGGTAAAAAAATAACCGAGACCTTTGCCGAGCAAAGTAAACTGGCTTTGTTGTACCAAAGTACCGAAAATGCGCGTGATGCGTCAAAATCTATCTTGTCTTTTCCTGATGTGTCGAATGTAGCCATTTATGATAAAAACCATACCTCACTGTTTCATGGTGGTGATAAAAAATCGGGTAGAAATATTACGTCCTGGCCTCTGAATGGTTTGGAATATGTGGAACTGGAAGATACATGGCACTTCAGTATGCCAGTATATAGCGGAGAGTGGGAGCAAGAGGAGTCCTCACCCTTTTCTGCGCAGACACCTGTTTCTGAACATATTGGCTTTGTGCAAGTAAATATTAGTAAAGACAGCTTGCACGTCATGAATCGTGAAATTCTGCAAAGTAATTTATTGATAGTTTTGGGTTCATCGATTGTATTGCTCCTTTTACTATTGATCTTGACGAACCGTCTGTTACGGCCCTTAAAGCAACTGGCCGTAAATATGCGTCAAGCGGAACAGGGCAATATCCGTGTGCGTGCTAAATTGGAAGGTTCTGTTGACTTGTTATTGATGGAACAGGCTTTTAATACCATGATGAATGAGTTAGAAAGCAGGGAAAATGAACTGGTTGTTGCTAGGGATAAAGCGATCGACATGGCCAAAGCAAAAGGTGAATTTGCCGCGACAGTTAGCCATGAGTTACGTACACCTATGAATGGTGTGCTCGGAATGTTGCAACTACTTCAAAGTGCCGAACTTGATACGCAAGCTAAAGAATATGTGGGTATTGCAACAAGCTCGGCGCAAACATTATTGTTACTGATTGATGATATTCTGGACTTCTCTAAAATTGAATCAGGCAAGATGAAATTCCATATTGAAGACTTTGGTATACGTGAGTTAGTGACCGATGTAGTAGAATTATTAGCTTTGCAGTCCAATGCCAAACAGGTCATGTTAAGTGCCGTGATTGACCCTAGCATTAAACATTCAATCAAAGGAGATTCCGGACGACTACGACAAATACTGCTTAACCTTGTGGGTAATGCTATTAAATTTACCGACCAAGGCATGGTCATGGTGCGTGTCGAACAAGTTTCTTCAGGAGAAAAAATAGAATTAAAGTTTGAGGTAGAAGATACGGGGATTGGTATCTCAAAAGAGGCACAAAAACGAATTTTTGACTCATTTGTACAAGCGGATGGTTCAACCACTCGAACCTATGGTGGCACGGGCTTAGGTTTAACCATTAGTGAGCAGTTAATCAATTTGATGGGCGGTGTTCTTGGGGTTAGGAGTGAAGTTAACAAGGGGAGTACTTTTTACTTCACCTTACCAATGGGCATATCGGTCCAAAGCAAGTTGTTTGAAAAACCTGTGAATCAGGCACTATCGCCATTGTCACCCTTACGAATATTAACTGTCGGCACTAATAATGTTCGTAATAAAGTATTTTCTATAGTACTGACAAGTTGGCACAGTCTTCATCAACATGCCGAGACCTGTGAACAAGCTGCTTTTATGATGGAAAAGTCTTTCGCAAGGCGGTTGCCCTATGATTTGGTGATTATTGATAACCCAATAATGAGTACTTTTAAGCTTGAAAGTTTTGGTTCAGCTAACGAGATAGAACATGTTAAGTTTTTAGTCTTAAGTGATGACTTGTCACAAGACAGTGTTTTAGCAAGTCACACAGCCGCGATGGATACCTATCATTGTAAGTATCTATCTTCGGTGGTTGACTCTGCGACATTACGGCGCGAAATACAGCGTCTATTAGGTGAAGACAAAGTACTACAAAGCAAAGAATCTGAAACTACGGATTTAAAGCATAGAGAAAGTACGCGTATATTGGTTGTTGACGATAACCCGACCAATCAAATCGTAGCAAAATCGATGCTGGAGCGCTTAGGGTATTGGGTTGAGTTAGTGGAAAATGGTCAGGGTGCGATTGAAAAAATAGCTGAATCGTCTTTCGATATGATCTTGATGGATTGTCTGATGCCAGTGATGGATGGCTATGAAGCCACGAAACTTATTCGAGCAGATGAAGCCTCTGGAGATAAAATTCCTATTCTTGCCATGACGGCGCACACCTACCAGTCTGACCGACAACGCTGCTTTTCAGCAGGTATGAATGACTATGTTGAAAAACCACTCAAGTTTGAGGATCTGGAAGAAAAAATGGCTTTGTGGTTAAACGCGCCTGTGCAAAAGGAAATAAGCTTAGTTTCAAAGCAAGAATTGCTACAGAACCGTGATGCCAGTGAAGCAATGAGTGTAGAGGGGAGAGCAGAAGTAGATGTTGACCGTCAGCAGATACTTCAGCAGACAAAGGTATTCCCGATCGATACTGATAAAATGCATGAGATGCGTACTCGAATGGGGGAGGTATATTCTAAAATATTGATTGTTTTCATGGAGGATACCCCTTCACTAATTGAAAGCCTGGAATATGATCTAGCGCATAAAGATACCTGTGCCATCAATCATGGCATTCATTGCTTAAAAGGTGCTGCTCTGAATATTAATGCAGCCCCCTTGGCAAACTTGTGTATTGACCTTGAAGCAGTGGTTGCATCTGGAAATCTAGCACAAGCAAATATACTGCTTCTGGAAATTGTCAATGAATATAAGGAAGTAAAAGCCGCACTTCAGGATGAACTTTTTACCAATAAAGTATCTCTACATTCCCCCGTTGATGTCTCACAAAAAATTATGGTAGTGGATGACGATCGTAGCGCCCGTTTCGCTTTACAAGGAATTTTAGAACGCGACGGGTTTGCCATGATTGAAGCCTGTGATGGCCTGGACGCTGTGCAAAAGTGTCAGGAAAGTATGCCTGACATGATTCTAATGGATGCCATGATGCCTGGGATAGATGGTTTTGAAGCCTGCCAACAAATCTTAAACCTTTCAAGTACTGCTAGACCGATCATTATCATGGTCACCGCTTTACATGACGAAGATTCGATTGAAAAAGCCTTTGCCGCGGGGGCTACCGATTTTATACCAAAACCCATTAATTTCATGTTGCTGCGTAAACGCGTTAACCGTTTGCTGCAATCCAGTCAGACTGAGAGAAAAGTGTATCAGTTGGCTTATTATGATGCCTTAACAAACTTACCGAATCGTGAACTTTTCTTGGAAAGAGGGCGTGAGCTTATTCAACGCGCCTATACTGCAAATCATTTATTAGCACTACTTTATATTGATCTGGACAGATTTACCTTAGTGAACGAAACTCAGGGGCATGAAGTAGGAGATTTGCTACTCAAAACAGTGGCGCAACGTATACAGGGTTGTATTCGTTCAGGTGATGTATTAGCGCGTATTTGTGGTGATGAGTTTGCGATTATTCTTGATCGAGTACATTCTCCGGATGTAGTTATTGGGGTAGCTGAAAAAATCAGGATGATGATATCAAGGCCATTTTCTTTTATGAAAATGCAGGTTTTTTCCCATGCGAGTATTGGTATTGCGATTTACCCTAATAATGGTAATAACATCGGTTCTATGTTGAAGCATGCGGATACCGCATTATTTAGAGCCAAAGCGAAGGGGGGGAACTGTTTTCAGTATTATGAGCAAGGTATGGAAACAGAAGCTATTCGAAAGATTGAAATGGAACAAGAGTTAAAATTGGCGCTAGAGAATGGTGAGCTCGTTTTATACTACCAACCTCAATTTGATTTCAAATTGGGTAAGACCCGTGGTGTTGAAGCGTTGATCAGGTGGGAGCATCCAGAGCGTGGTTTGATCCCGCCAATGGAATTTATTCCCCTAGCTGAGGAATGCGGCTTAATTAATGAAATTGGTGATTGGGTATTATTAGAGGCCTGTTCGCAACAAGTAAGGTGGATTGCGCTAGGGATTAGTGAATTTAGTGTATCGGTGAATGTTGCGAGTGAGCAGTTAGAGTCGGGCGAGTTATTTTCAAAGGTTAGTCAAGTGATTGAAAGTACAAAAATAAAGCCTTCAAACTTGATACTTGAAATCACTGAAAACACACTCTTAGGCACAAGCGAAGCCATTATTGAGCAAATGGAACAGATACGGCAGTTAGGCGTAATACTGGAAATTGATGATTTTGGTACGGGCTATTCATCACTAAGTTATTTAAAGCGTTTCCCGATAGATACTTTAAAAATTGACAGGGCATTTATCAAGGATCTGCCAGGCGATCAGGATGATATTTCTATTGTACAAGGTATTGTGGGTCTGGCGCATAACTTGGGTTTATCTGTGGTCGCTGAAGGGGTTGAAACTGATGAACAAAAGTCCTTACTTCAGACATTAAATTGTGATGTGATTCAGGGGTATTTGCTAAGCCAGCCGCTTCCCGTAAAAGAGTTAGAAAATTGGCTTAAGGGAAGCGTATATGCTGGGTTGGCTTAACAAATCTCAAGTGGGTTTTTTACCCAAGGGGCGCTGAAAAAATGTTCAAGTAAGGTACAGGATACCTCGCTAAAATGTTTAAACTGCCATTCAGGTGATTTATCTTTGTCGATCAGTAACGCACGTACCCCTTCTGAAAATTCAGGGTGACGGATAACGTTGGTCGCCAATTGAAATTCAGAATAGAAAGCTTCCTCTAAATTTGTGTGTCTATGACGTCTTAATTGTTCATAGATTAAAACCGATGATAGAGGTGAACCATGTGCGACGGCTAATTTGGCTTTGTTGAACCAAGGGTCATCCTCTGCATATTGATAAATTTCATACAGAACTTCTGCCAGTGATTTATGCAAACAAATTTTTTCTAAAAAGGCATGATGCATCTGTATTTTAGAAGGCATTAGTCTTGCTATTGCTTTGTCATCAAAGGACAGTGCACGTAATTGCTCGTCGACCAATACATGATTCTTCTGAGAGTCTGAAAGCTGCCAATCAATGCTTTGAATATTTTTTAGTAGTTCTGTGTGTGCCGACCAGGGCATGACATAATCAGCCAATCGGGTATAAATTGCATCCCGTGCATTAATACTGGCACCGGTTAAGCCAAAGAATACACCTAGGTTGTAGGGAATTTGATTTAAAAAATAAGTCGCACCAACATCCGGAAAAAGTCCAATGGTAATTTCAGGCATGGCAATGTAGCTTGACTCTGTTGTCACACGATGGCTGGCACCCGCCATTAGGCCTAAGCCACCACCCATCACAATACCATTGCCCAAGCAAATGATTGGTTTAGAATAGGTATGTATTTGGTAATTAAGTTGGTATTCCTGCTGGAAAAAAGCTTCCCCTTCTATACAAGGCCCGCCTGGGGATGAAATTGCTGATTGATATAATTCTTGAATATCAGCGCCAGCACAAAATGCTTTATCGCCAGCGCCCATTAATACAATGACCGCTATATTCTCATCAACTTCCCAGGTAGAAAGTTGTGTCGACATAGCTTCAACCATGGATAGGGTTAAGCTGTTTAATTTTTTTTCAGAATTCAGTTTTAGTAAGCCAATTTTTCCAGTACTGGCATCTAACTCACTAATAACTAAGCTTTCTTGCTGGACTTCTTTGCTCATACTTCACTCTTCTCTCTGTATTGTAATTTCCAGTGTTGTAATTTCAAAATAAGTTTACGTTAATTTGACCACTTAGGGCTGCGCTTCTCCAAAAATGAATTGGTGCCTTCTAATTGATTTTTTTCACCAATTAAATCGATAAACTCACTACGCTCTGCTTCAAGACCTATTTGAATCGCTGATTCACGCGCCTGGTTTAATAAACGTTTACTCGCGCGAATAGCATCAGGGCTTTGGCGGTTTATTTTTTCAGCTAAAACCAAGGCGCGCTCAAGTGATTGGCCTGTTTCAACTTGCTCGATAACTAAGCCAGTTTGCAGGGCTGTTGCCGCATTCATGCGTTCTCCTAATAAAATCATTTTACAGGCCCATGTTTCACCAATTAACCAAGATAAGCGCTGTGTCCCTCCAGCGCAGGGTAATAAACCGACACTCGCTTCAGGTAAAGCAACTTGAGCTTGCTGCTCAATAACACGCATATCGCAAGCGAGTGCGCACTCCAAACCGCCACCCATGGCATAGCCATTGATCGCTGCGATGGAGACGCCATTAAAATTGGCAAGTGCTTCGAAGGCGGCTCCAAAGCATTTGGCAATATCAGCCGCTTTAGTTTTGTCCCCCTCTACGAATTGATTCAGATCTGCGCCGGCAGAAAAGAATTTTTGACCTTGTCCGTGTATCACCAGCGCAGTAATTGTTGGCATTGAATTTAGTTGCTCAATAACACTTCGAAGCCCATTTAAGCTTTCTCTATCCCAGGTATTCGCCGGCGGGTTGTTAATAGTGATTTGGGCAATATGATTCGAGAGTGTGACGAGAATTTTATCTGTTGAAGAAAGTACTGCTTGGCTCATACTTAATACCTTGTGAAGCTAAATTCGGGGTTTCAATATACCCATTACTAGTATGAAACAGTAGTGTTTCATCATAAATACTGTTCTATGGGGGCGATTGAAGCTATTGCTTTACAGTTGGGGTATGATAGCGGCTTTATTTTCAATACAACCCTCTCTTTTTATGCTCAGTGAAAACCAGAAAAAATTAATCCAATCAACCTACCGTAAATTTACCGACCGGGAAGGCTTTCGCCCTCGATATGGCCAGCGGGTGATGATTGCCGAAATTGCCAAGTATTTAGGCTCTATCGAAGAAAACGGCCAAGGTTTACGCAAGTCACCGCCTTCAGTGTGTGTGGTAGAAGCTGGAACGGGGACGGGTAAAACCCTGGCTTATTCAATTTCAGTTTTACCTTTAGCGCTTGAAGAAGGCCGCACAGTGATAATCTCTACGGCGACTACGGCCTTGCAAGAACAGGTGATGAGCAAAGATTTACCAGAACTGGCCAAGTATTCTGGCCTAGATTTTAATTACACTTTGGCTAAAGGGCGTGGCCGCTATATTTGCTTAAGTAAATTAGATCAGCAACTTGAAAGTACTGGTAGTGAGCAAAGTGCCTTGCCTTTATTCATGATGCAAGGGGATTCACAGTTAGTTGATAAGTCAGAGCTGGAAGTGTTTTTATCCAGCTATGCCTCCGGTAAATGGGATGGTGACCGGGATACCTGGGAAAGTGTTATTGAAAATGATATCTGGCGCTCCATCTCTACCGATAACCAGCAGTGCTCGAAACGTCGCTGCAGCTATTTCAATTCCTGCCCCTATTATGAAACGCGAAAAACCTGGGATGAAGCGGATGTAATTGTTGTCAATCATGACCTGTTATTATCTGATTTAGCCTTGGGGGGAGGGGTATTATTACCTGCACCCGAGTCTTCTATTTTGGTGCTGGATGAAGCTCATCATTTAGCCGATAAGGCCTTGAATCATTTTACGGTGAACGGCGGTTTAAAAAGTGCCGATACCTGGTTGAAATCATTGAGTAAGGTTATGGTCGAGTTTGGGCCTTATTTGGGACAAGGGAATTTTTTGGGACGTCATATTGCGGAAATTTCGGAAGTTTCCATCCACATACATGAGTGGTTAACACGAACTTATGACTTCTTGATAGAAGCTACTGATTGGGATGAAGAAGAGACCGGTGGTGTGCGACGTTATCGCTTCAAACAAGCGATTGTTCCTGACGCGCTCCTGGAAATGGCGGGTGAATTAAAAGTCATGTTTGCCAGTTTGTGTCGGCTATTGGATGATATTCGCTCAGAAGTAACCAAAGCCGTTGATGAAAAGTCCGACTGCGGTTTGTCGCGTGAAGAAGGCGAGCAATGGTTTCCTGTGTTTGGGAGCTTGTGTAATCGTGCCGAAAACCTACATGCTTTGTGGATGTTCTATGGCAAAGAACAAAAAGCTGATGGCGTGCCAAATGCACGTTGGTTAGTCTATCGTGAATATGAAAACCAGGCGGATATCTCGCTTTTTGGTAGCCCTTTAAGTGCTGGTGGTTTGTTACATGAAGAGCTATGGAAGAAATGCTACGCGGCCGTTTTAACCTCAGCGACACTCACCGCTATTGGTAAATTTGATCGTCTGAGTCAGAAAGCGGGTTTACCCAAAGGCTCTGTTTATCATCAGGTACAAAGCCCCTTTGATTTTCAAAATGTGGCCAGCTTGTTAATTCCTAATATGGAGGCTTCTGCCGGCCAGCCTGAAGCCCACACCCAAGAAATTTCCGGTAATTTCGCCAAATGGATGGGTGATCATAAAGCGGTGTTAGTGTTGTTTAGTTCTCGCCGTCAAATGAATGATGTGTGTTATCAGGTAGAGCGTGATATACGAGAAGACATCATGACACAAGATGACTTCAGCAAGCAGGAATTAATCAAAAAGCATAAAGCTAAAATTGATAAAGGTGAGCGTAGTATTTTATTTGGGCTAGCCTCTCTATCGGAAGGTGTTGATTTACCGGGTGACTACCTCACGCATGTGATGATCGCAAAAATTCCATTCTCAGTGCCCAATGACCCGCTGGAAGAAAGTATTAGTGAGTGGCTGGAATCGCAAGGACGAAACCCTTTCATGGAAGTCTCAGTACCTGATGCTAGTTTAAAGTTGATACAAGCCTGCGGTCGATTGATCCGAACTGAACAGGATACAGGCCAAATCACCATTCTGGATAACCGACTATTAACACGCCGTTATGGCAATATTCTGATTAACTCACTTCCACCTTATAGTCGAGTGATGTCGTAGACGTCTTTAAAGCAGTCACATAGAATATTTCTACTTTTGCCATGACCAAAACACTTCGTCATTCCGGTAGTCTTTTAAGCCGGAACCCATAATCTTATAGCTAATTTGGTATTAAATTCATGGATTCCGGCTGAAGAACTCACCGGAATGACATTGGAAAGTGTAATAGAAATTTGTAGGGCAGGGGTCCTGCTCACTAATTATAAAATGACAAGCGTCTAAAAAGTCCCAAAGAGCACAACTCTTAGGTCACACTTTCAATATTGCCCAAATTTCAGGCAAAAAAAAGCGGTTATTTGATGCCGAAAATATCAAATCACCGCGTTCACAAGAAGGGCTTGTAGGGAGGCCCAGATTGGAAAAACTTTCTAAACTCTTATCAATCCTGAAATGACACTGAACAAAAAGGCCTGAAGTTTTTTGCTCAACACATTTTGTCTTGATGTGTTCATAATAGGGAGTAGGGGGGCTTAATTAGATCGTCCAAATGGCTTAAGTCTAGGCTTAATACTTGAATAGTGTGATATACGTCTCGTTTCTGGTGTCTTCAGTAGCACCAATTCTCATTTTTAGTCGTTGTTACATTATTTTTTAGTTCTTTTCTAGACCTATCTCTCAAAATAACGGTGTTAATATCGATAAATCTTGCAGAAGGTGAATAGAAATTATAGTCTGAACGCTGTTAAATTTACTAATAAGTTTGAATAAAAGCAGAGTTATAAGAGGTAGGAACTTAATGAAACATAAATTTGCACTGGTTACCGGTGCCTCTGAGGGGATTGGGTTCGAATTCTGCAAGTTACTGGCCTCCAAGGGATACAATATTGTATTGGTTGCCCGAACTTTGGAAAAACTTCAAAAAGCGGCAAACTCCTTAGAAGAATCATTCAATATTCATGCACACGTTATTTCATGTGACTTGGCTAGTCCGAATGCTGCTCAATCCATATTTGATGAAGTGTCTTCACTCAATATGGAGGTTGAGCTGCTAGTGAATAATGCCGGCTTACTTTTTAATGGCTTTTTCAAGGAGATTGACTTAAGCAGTCAAGAAAGTCTATTGCAATGTAATATTGTCGCTTTAACTGCAATCACGCATCTATTTGCTAATGACATGAGCAAACGCGGTTCGGGGCGAATATTGAATGTTGCTTCAACGGCAGCGTGGATGGCGATTCCTAATCAAAATGTGTATGCGGCTTCAAAAGCTTATGTTTTGGCTTTTAGTCATGCTTTGGCGGATGAAATGCGCGCGGCAAAAACAGGCGTGACGGTCACAGCAGTTTGCCCCAGTTATACCGATACTAAAATGCTAGCTAATCCTGAACAGGGGGCAGGGGTCAAGCTCCCTAGTTTTATGATTCTTACGCCGGATTATGTAGCTAGAAAAGGTATTGAAGCTTGTTTGGCAGGCAAAACAAACTGTATTCCAGGCCTGTCTAACAGGCTTGGAATGGCATTTATTCAACTGTTACCCAAAATGTGGGTGGCTAAATTATTTGGGGCCTGGTATCGAAATGCACATCAGTAAGCACTTGTATGTTTTAGTATTTTTATCTCTATGTTCCGCTTGTGCAGAAACAATCGATAGTCCTGATCCTACGGCAAATGTACCGAACTCCCCTTGGGTGCTCTCGGGAAATGAAGACAAAAATGGCGCTGAAGTTTATGCCGCTTGTGCTTCCTGCCACATGGCTGATGCGAGTGGTCGAAGCGATGGATTAGTGCCCAGATTAGCGGGGCAGTCAGAGAAGGTACTTTTCCATAAACTACAGAAACTGCGCAATGGTAAAGTGACCCTACCCGTTATGCTGCCTTTTGCTCGTGCACTTAGTGAGTCTGAACTTGATCAGGTGGTGCATTATATTTCAAGGCTTCCAAGCTCATTTTCCAAGGGAATAAAAGACAGTAGCACAACAACTTCTTCAAATAAAAAATACGCTAAGTACTGTTCTGCATGTCACGGTGATGAAGGGCAGGGAAATGATGTGATCATGGCACCTAAATTATGCGGGCAACATGCCGCTTACCTTGAGCGACGTTTATCTGAAATTGAAAGTGATCTACGTGGTGATGCTGATTTAGGTATGGTTGCGACGCTAAAGCCGCTTAATACAAAAACACGCACTGAAATTTCACAATGGTTGGCTTCAGGGCAATGCGTAAGTGAAAGCAAACAGACGGAGCAAACAAATGAAAAATAATCGTCGTGACTTTCTGCGTTTAAGTGGTAAAGCGTTATGTTTAAGTACCGGAGCGTTGGCATCCAGTCTATTGCCTTCCGGTTTATTGTGGGCTTCAAACCAGGCACAGCGTGTGCAAACACTGGTGATCGGAGGTGGTTTAGCTGGCTTGTCAACTGCCAGAAATCTAATGCGAATGGGGCAGGATTCTGTTGTAGTGCTTGAAGCGCGAAAACGTGTAGGTGGTCGTACGCTTAATTTACCTTTGCCGGGAGGGCATGTTGTTGAAGGTGGGGGAGAGTGGATTGGTCCAGGTCAGGATCGCATTGCTGCTATGGCTGCTGAACTTGGGGTAGGTACCTTTGATGCTTTTTATCAGGGGGACGGTTTTTATGAAATACAGGGCTTAGTGTCAAAAGGTTTGTTACCTGAAATTAGTGTACAGCAAGGCTATGACTTTACGCGTTTGGCCTGGCGCTTGCAGTCAATGGCCGATAACCTGCCTGCGGGAAGTCCCTGGCAGGCAGCGAACGCGGGCTACCTAGACAGCATAACGCTGGCGCAGTGGTTAAAAAATGAAGGCGCATCAGGCTGGACGATTGATGCTTTTAGAATTATCACGCGTGCTATTATGTCAGGTTACCCTGAACGAATTTCTTTACTCTGGTTTTTGCACTACATTCAGTCGAGTGGTGGGCTATTAGCTAGTGCGTTAAACGATAACGGCTTGCAGGATCTGCGTTTTGTGGGTGGCTCACAGTTGGTATCGATTAAAGCTGCAGAAGCTTTAGGTGGGCGAGTGCATCTAGGTGAACCTGTCATATCGATTAACGATAAAGCTGCTGGGCCTATTGAAGTACAAACACACAAAGGCATGTATTTGGCTGATCGAGTCGTAGTTGCGATGGCTCCGGCTGACACCCTACGCATCAATTTTAAATCTGGCCTTAGTCCTCAGCGTGAATCATTAGTTAAACAGTGGGCTGGACTTACACGCTTACCTTTAATCAAGCATTCTGTTATATACAAAACTCCCTTCTGGCGTGAAGCTGGCTTAAATGGCAATGTGGTAACAGATCATTCTCCGTTACAGTTAGTATTTGATAACTCTCCTCACAATGCATCTTTGGGCGTGCTCACTGCATTTTTATCTGCAGCTGAAGTTCCCTCTATGGCAAGCAAAACTGATCGGGCTAGATTAATCCCTCAGGAACTCAGCCGTTATTTTGGTTCAAAAGCACTTTATACCCTTGGCTATGTAGAAAAAGACTGGTCAACCGACCCTTGGAGTATTGGCTGCATTACCCCCTTAACAAAGGGTATCCTCACCTCAGCTGGTCCGGCTTTACGTGATCCTGTTGGTAGAATACATTGGGCGGGTACTGAAAGTGCAGAAATTGGCTGCGGATATATGGATGGTGCTGTTCGGTCTGGAGAACGTGCGGCCAAGGAGGTTTATAATGGCGCGCTTGCATCATAAGCTAGAATTAATTTCAACCACAGTTCTACCGGTAACCTTACCTTCGATATAGAATCAAAAGCGAAGACCTTTAGAGGATGATTTAATAATTGATCATGCTGCATTAGATGACTTGAATGGTGTGGGTAACTTTATTTACTGGAAGCGTATTGAATCAATGTTAAGTCATGTTCACAGCAAGCGTTATGGAGGGAAAGCCTGGTCGCCATTAATGAATTTTTAAAGTATTATTGTTTCGTCGGTTTGTTGATGTCTGTGTGATTGAAATAAAACAAAATCGATCTCCTATAATTACTTCTAAGCCACTTTCTCTGAACAAGTAATGTATAAATTGTGTGATGTTTGTCACAATTTAGTTTGTGGTGTCAGATTATTTTACAGTTAACTTTTAATTAAAAAATTATTGTGATAAATCACCTGGTAATGGAAAAATATTATTTTATTACAATAAGATAAGTCTTGTATCTGTAAAAATACAAATCAAAATATTCTGAATTTATTTAGTCTAACTAGCTTTAAGTTGTCAGGTATTTTTACACCTCAAACTTAATTATGGGTATTTCCGAGGTTTGTTTGCTTAATTACACTGAATGAAAAGTTTATTTATTCAAACCGTTCGTGTCTATTAACAAGAAGGTGAAGGTAGGGTCAATAGGGTTTTCTGATGTTGCTGGTAATTTCATAATGAAGGGTATCAAATCAGCGTGTCCGCACCAGTTTGAGCAAAATGCTTCTTCACTACCTGCTTCAGGTACTTAATAGGCTGAGCTATGAAACGTTGTCCTTTCGGCAATTGCTCGCGCTTTTTAATTGTAAGTTGCTTGGTAATGCTTAAAAAGATGTTCGGCATGATTGATTGGATGAATATTTTTGTCAGTATTTCTTACATGTAGGGGGTGTTGAATTTCCAAGCTGTTGATTTAGTTAGTGTTTTATTTGTGGTGCGATATTTGCTTGTACGATACTGCCTTTATGTGTTTGCTTTCTATAAAGTGCTTTTTTGAGAATTATTAGTTATATATGGAGATATAAATGAAGTTAGTGAAAGGTTTAGTTTCTGGTTTGTGTTTAGTGGCGGCTGTTGGAACAGTACAAGCATCAGCGATCATCGATGTGACTACAGGTTGGGATGGTAAATTTTATTGGGATGGCGGCTTAGGTCCTATTGATAGTATCGATGGCGCTACAGGGTCTGACTGGACTATTACTGTAGGTACCGATTCTATAATGTCACTTGCAACAGCTTATGATGGTTATATTGTCGGCGACGAGTTTGCTTTAGTAGTTGATGGAATTACAACTAGCTGGACTTCTTCGTATGAAGACACAAGCGGATATTATCACGGAATATATGATGACCTCTTCTTGACGGCGGGTACTCACTCATTAACTTTCGAACTAACAGCTCTTGCTCCTGGCTATCCTAGTGGAGGCGCTTTTGCAGAATTTTCTGGAGTAACAGCAGCTGCCGTACCAGAGCCTGGGAGCCTGGTTTTATTAGGTTTGGGATTAGCTGGATT
>Ga0209184_1001347_pt1 | contig 16750 bp, 14 predicted proteins | sample EN8Hudsemesocosm_2_FD_184627 | JGI IMG/M metagenome (GOLD analysis project Ga0209184, IMG submission 184627) | Methane-oxidizing microbial communities from mesocosms in the Hudson Canyon - EN8C Hudson Canyon (SPAdes) (version 2) | ecosystem: Environmental > Aquatic > Marine > Cold seeps | place... | reverse complement strand
ATAAAGCGCAGCTTCGTATCATCGCCCCTGAAGGATTCATGGAAGAAGCCACCAGCGAAAACATCATTGCCGGTGTCGCCATGAGCCGACGCGCCATGTTCATGTACGGTAAACGCCTGCAGCGCAGCGAGCGCGGCCATGTGGGTACCGGCCTGGGTAAAGGCCCTGCTTTTGGCACCTTTGCCTTACTTGAACCCACAGAACTCATTAACGAAACTGGCCAAACTCTAAACATAGACGGGGTACCGTTTGAATTTCAATATGTACCCGGCTCTGAGGCCCCTGCTGAGTTCACTTTTTACTTACCTGAACACAAGGCCTATTGCGGCGCAGAAATGCTGTCTCGCAACATGCACAACCTGTACACCCTGCGTGGTGCCAAGGTTCGTGACGCCAACATCTGGAGTGGCTACATAGAAGAAGCCAACGAGCTTTACGGCCACAGCGATGTATATTTTGCCAGCCACCATTGGCCCATGTGGGGAAGCGAAAAAATTCAGGATTTCCTAAGTCAGCAAAGCGATACCTACAAGTACATTCACGATCAAAGTGTGCGCTTGTTTAACTCAGGCCTTACCCCTAACGAGGTGGCCGAAGAAATTAAGATGCCTGCCAGTCTTAACACTGCGTTTCATAACCAGGGTTATTACGGAACAGCCAAACACAACGCCAAGGCGGTTTATCAAGGCTATTTGGGCTGGTACACAGGCAACCCTGCCAAGCTGGATCCGCTACCCGAAACTCAAAGTGCCATTCGTTACATGGAAATGATGGGCGGTGTAGATGCGGTATTGGTTAAGGCCCAGACGGCCTTCGACGAAGCCGCCAATGCCTCGGTAGAAGACGGCACCAAAACCTATCGCTGGTTAGCCGAGCTGTTAAATCACGCGGTATTTGCCCAACCCGACAATGTGGCCAGCAAGAACCTATTGGCCAAGGTTTACGACCAGCTGGGATATCAAGCTGAGTCGGCTCCGTGGAGAGATTTTTACCTCACAGGTGCCTATGAACTGCGTCACGGTTTGCCTGAAGTGGGCATCGACATGGCCATCATGAAGGGTGTTCTGGTAGAAACGCCAGTAAGCAATTTCTTTGATTCCATGGCGGTACGTTTGAATGGTCCGGATGCAGAAGGCAAAAAACTGGATATTAAAATCACCTTCACTGACTTAAACGAAAGCTATTTACTAAGTTTGAACAACTCGGTATTACGCCACAAAAAGGTCGCTGCCAATGCCAAGGCGGACGCCACCTTAAACCTGACTCAGCCTTTGTTTATTGACATCATCATAGGTCAAGCTGGCTTAAAAGATACCTTGTTTGGCGATGACCTGTCGGTGGAAGGCAGCAAGCTGGATTTGCTTAGCTTCTTTGGTTTGTTAGATAAACCCGCAGGTACTTTCCCCATCGTGACCCCGTAAATATTTAATATAGAGTCACTTTGTTAAAGGTCAGCCTAACGCTATTAAATAATGAATAGCGTTAGGCTGGCCTTTTTTGTTGGTGTTTTATGAGGCGTTGTCGGGAACCATAATTTTCAATTCATTGGGCTGGGCAAACACGGCCGTGGGCGACATACCCAACATATCCCTAAAGGTATGAGAAAAATGGGACGAGTCGGTAAAACCGGCACTGATGGCAGCCTGCGTTAGGCTTTCACCTTTGCCCATTTTCACCGCGGTGACATACAGTCTGTGCCACAAACGAAAACGTCGCATGGGCACACCAGTCTGCTGTTTAAATAATTGCACTAAGCGGGGTACCGATAAATTCACCAGGCTAGCCAGGTCTTCTACCGACAAATTATCATCCACGGTCTGTTTGATGTGCTCCACCACATTCACCACTCTTGGGTCCACCTTGTATTGAGCTTCACCATCATAGGCCAGTAATTCATCTAACTGCTCAAAAGCGGCCTGAGAATTTTTTATGGTCACTCGCATATCAATAAATTCTTTAATGAGCCGATCTTCGTTTTCAAGGTCGAAGGCCACCCCGGATTGATTTTTTTGCATGCGCTGGGACAGGGCAAAAAAATCGCACCCCAAGGCATCCAGATTACAATTAACAATAATTGCATCCTGAGTATCCACCGTCACCGAGAAACCGGCAGGCAATAACAAACTGCGGCAGCTGATGGGTTTGGCCATACCTTCGCAGATAAAACTAATGGGTTTATCGAGCGCTAAACTTAAGGTAGCAGCCCCCTGGGACAGACTCAATTTTTCAGACAAAGGGCCAATATACAGGGTGCGTTTGTCCCACAAGTACAACAGAGATGGCGTCTTTTCATCTGTCATGAAGATTTCCGTTAATTATCTTTATTATTATTTTAATAGCGGCTGCATAGAAACATCTAGACAGGCCTGCTAATGATGAAGCACAGCCATACAAAAATCCAATAAGCTAAACCAATACTGCCGCTATTTATCGCCTTTGAGCGAACGATCGTTTTATTTAAAAGACTAGGTCACACTTTTTATTAACACACAGCCTATTAAAAACGACTAAATATAGGTTAAAACAGCCATTTATTGGCAATAAAAGTAATATCATCAAATCTTACAAGTGTTTTTCTATTGAACATTTATTCTTGCCTGCGTCGACAACACCAAACATAAAAATAACAACTTATTGGAATAAAAATGAAAAAAACCATCCTCTCCATGCTGACGCTATGGGTATTCACGCTGGCGCCACAATCAAACGCCGGCTTGTTCTCAAGCTATTTCAGCTATACCAAAACCAAACACCCTATCATGCTGGTACCCGGAATTTTTGCGTTCGACTCCATTGCGGTCGTCGATTACTGGTACCAAATTCCAGCCAAACTGGAAAAACAGGGGGCGCAGGTTCATGTGGCCAAGATCAATGCCTTCGACAGTTCTGCTATGCGTGGTGAAAGCCTGATTGCACAGATGGAAGAAATCATCGCGACCTCGGGCGGCAGCGTATCTAAATTTAATATCATGGGGCACAGCCAGGGCGGCATGACCGCCCGTTACGTATTAGCGGCGCGCCCCGATCTAGTGGCATCAGTCACCACTATGGCCACGCCCCATACCGGCTCCCCCATCGCCGATGTGGTCACCGATATCGCACCACCGGCAAGCATTCAAGGCGTATTGTTTGAAGTCTTTGCTAATGCTGTGGGTGACCTGGTTAACCTCATGAGTGACAACAAAAAAGATAAGTCTGACATCTATGCCATGTTAGGTGAATTTAACGCAACTGGTGCCGCTCAGTTTAATGCCGACTACCCGGTTGGCATGCCCACCACTACCTGCGGCGCCGGCAGTGAGCAGGTGAACGTCGACGGCCATACTATTAAATTATATTCCTGGGGTGGCACCGGCCACTTAACCGGCGGCGTGGATATTTCCGACCCACTTTTTGCCATTACGGGCTTAATATTTGATGAAGCGAACGATGGTGTGACCGGAAAATGCGCCAATCATTTTGGCCGTGTATTACGAGACGATTATTTCATGAATCATCTCGACATCAACAACCATGTACTGGGACTGGTGTCTTTATTTGAGACCAATCCCAAGACCGTCTTTAAAAACCATGCTCACCGCCTCAAAAATGCCGGCCTTTAAGCACTAAATATTAACGCTATTTTACCCGCACCACGAATAATTTGGTGCGGGTAAACTTAATATTCAATCTCGGAAAATTTATGCCCAACAGAACATTACTGGCCGTCGCCATTGCAGGTATCATTACTTGCGGATACTTCATCAAACATGATGACAGCCATTCGCTTGCCACCAAAAGTGTGGCCGCACAGCAGGCGTCTGCCGTTAACAAACAAATATACAGGCAATCCAACATTCTTTTTCCTGCCCATGCCCTGCCCGCTTCCTTGGCCGACATAAAACACGGCGTTGCACTGCAGGTGGATGAAGATGGCAACCTGATAGTAAATTCGCACACCCACGATTTATTTGAGTTTTATCTGTCCGCCATAGGGGAAGAGCCACTGGAACAGATATTAATACGCATTCGACACGATATAGGACAGCAATTAACCTCTGTGGCAAAGGACCAGGCATTTTTATTATTAAAAAACTTTGTGGACTACAAAATTGAATTGTCATCGCCTTCCACAGACTTAAAAAATTATGCAAGCAATGAAAGCTCTGGACTAGCATCATTAAAATCACAGAAGGCCCAGGTATCCAGTCTTAGGGCACATTATTTTGCCCCTAGTACTTATCAAGCCTTCTTCGAGCAAGAAGAAAACTACGACACTTTCATGTTGTCACAGCTAGAGATTAACCAGAACCCACATCTGGACGCCATACAAAAAAGCCAGCAAATAGACGCCTTGCTTGACCAACTGCCCGAAGAAATAAAACGAGTAAGACACACAGTGAGCCGCCACGGTGAGCTTTTTCAAACCGCCAACAACATGCGCAGCAATGGCGCCAGCAATGAAGACATATATCAACTACGGGCAAGGTCACTGGGAGATGAAGCCGCCACGGCCCTGGCTGAACTGGATGTAAAACGTAGTCTGTGGCAACAAAGACTAAGCCACTACGCCCAGCAACGGGATGCCATTTTGGATTCCGGGTTAAGTGACGACGACAGCCTGCAGGCCATAGATGCGCTCATCAATCTAAATTTCTCTCATCCGGAAATTGTCAGAGTCAAAGCCCTCGACCATACACTTTAATCTAATAGCACACTTATAACTGCCGCCAAAAACCCGAGGCAGGATTGAGCTACCCGTTTGACCCCGACGCAATGGTATTTCAAGATGTCTGCCCTGATCTCGCCCAGCGGCGGCCAGAGCCCCAACAAACGAGCCCAAATGAACCTTAAATGTGCCCCGGATCAAGCCCAGGAATTACGTGATCTATTTGAGGCTGTGATTCCTGGTTACCATATGAACAAGATCATATGAAGTATTTCACCAACACTACCCAGTAGAAGAGCCCACCTCCGTGATGAAAGGCTACACTATTAAAACCACGCTAATTTACCAAGTACAAACAGCACTGGACAAGACCCGCTTAATGGTTGCAAAATCCTGCTATTAGCTTGATTTCAATAAGGGAAAACATGGATTTCGAACAGACTCAACAATACTTAAGCCAAAAGCCTGAGGCCAAACTCTCCTATCCTTTTGATCCTGACGTCATGGTCTTCAAGGTCATGAATAAGATGTTTGCCTTAATCTCTCCCGATGGCGGTAAGAGCCCCAACAAACAAGCTCAGATGAACCTTAAATGTGACCCCGACCAAGCCATAGAACTTAGGGACATATTTGAGTCTGTCGTGCCAGGGTGGCATATGAATAAACGACATTGGAACACGGTCATTCTGGATGACAGCATTCCTGATTCAGAAATTGAGCGCATGATCGACCACTCCTACACCCTAGTGGTAAAAGGCCTCAGAAAAGCCGAGCTTAACCAGTTATTGCTGCATTACTCTGAAGATGTACTTTTCAGGGGCTAATGCAGAAAGGAGGCCAGGTTAAATCTGCGAATCTAATTGGCTAGTGCAACGGATGCACCATCCCAACAAACCCTTTAAGATCATTGTGCAGCTTCAAACTCTCTTGATAAGACTACACCAAATATTACTTGGCGACCAAGTTCGCTATGCCACGACACACGCCCATTCATTTCTATATCGTTATAAAAGTAGAAGTAAATTTTGATATTTACCCCTCTCTCATTCCCCCACACAATCCAACAACAGCAAACTAACCCATTGGGATGAGTTTTAATAGGAAAGCATTATCCTCACTTCACAGTTTACCAATAGCTGTTAAGCTAGAGTGAAAAAAGTATGGACATTTTTTTAAAGTACACTACGGCCTCGCGTTATGTGTATAAAGGGCTTTACTGTGCTTCAAGACCCCACATTCTCAAAAAAATTTAAGCTATTCTTTGGCCTTACAATATTGTTCAAAATAATATTGTTAGTTCTATTTTCGTCTGGCTATCAAGACCAATTATTCATTCCCTTTGTGCTCAATTTTATTGAGCAAGGTGGCAACCCTTGGGAGTATCACCAAACCTCTTACGAAGCATTCCCCTACCCGCCGCTAATGCTTTACATATTGACGATATTTTTATACCCACTACAGCTACTACCCGACAATAGTATTGTAGAAGGCATATTCTATGGCTTGCCGCTACTTATCTCCGACCTATTGATTACGGCTATTTTAATAAAGCTATTTATATGGCACAAAAAAGAAATTTATATTTTCTATTTTTCTTCGCCTATCATTCTATTTTCTACTTACATGCACGGGCAACTGGATATAATACCCACCGCCATACTATTTTCATCTGTCTATCTATTGGCAAAGCGCTATTACCTTTATTCAGCTATTTTTGCGGGCGTTGCCATCTCTACAAAGTTTCATACTGTGGCTGCCTTACCGTTATTTGCCATTTATTTATTGAACCAGGGTAAGTTTAAAGAAACTGCCTATATGCTACTGATTCCCATCGCTATGTATACCGGACTGTCCCTGCCCTACCTGTCCAGTGGCGACGGTTACGAAGAACTAGTCATGCAAAATCACAAGCAAAATATGATTTTTGATTCATTTTTCGCCATTGGTAGCGTAAAAGTATATTTACCACTGTTAGCTGCTGCGATTATTTACCTCAGGTTTTCCGCCTACCGAAAAATTAACGCGGACTTACTATTTGCAGCTATAGGGGCGTTGTTTTCCATATTCTTATTGTTAATTGAACCATCCCCCGCCTGGTATGTATGGGTGGCCCCATTTTTCACCATTTTCTACATTCGCTATTTTGATGGCATACAACATTACATACTGAATATATCTCTGGTTGGTTTATACCTTTTATACTATTTGTTCTTCCACCATTACGATCATTCAAAATTACTATTTTTAGGTCAGGAGATGTCATGGCACATCAATATAAATGACCTGCCCCTAGGTAATATTATCTTCACGGCCTTACAAGCCGTATTACTAACGATCATCTATCAATTTTATAAGTATGGCATTGGCAGTAATAGCACCTACACGATGGAGCAGTCTTTTATCATCGGTATAGGTGGTGATAGCGGGGCTGGAAAAAGTACATTAATTGGACACTTGCGATCCATTTTTAATCATGAGCTTTTAGAACTGGAAGGTGATAGCGACCATAAATGGGAGCGTGGCCATGATAACTGGCAAGCCTATACACACTTAGACCCCAAGGCCAATTTACTGCATCGCCAAGCCGAGCAGGTTGGCCAATTGAAGAATAGAAAATCAATAAAACGCTCTGACTATGATCACAATACCGGTAAATTTACCGAAGCTGACACCATTAAACCAAAAGACTTTATTGTACTGGCCGGCTTACATCCATTTTACTTACCAAAAATGCGTAAGGTTATTGATCTTAAGATCTTCCTAGACCTAGATGAACGTCTACGTACCAGCTGGAAAATTGAAAGGGATAAAAAACACAGAGGATATACCGAGCAACAGGTTTTAGATTCTTTAGCCGCAAGGCAAGAGGACTCTAATCGCTATATTCATCCCCAAAAGCAATTTAGCGATTTGGTCATTTCGCTATTTCCAATTGAAGAAGAGAAGTTCAATGGCCACCAGTACAGCGGAAATCTAGGGTTAGAAATTGCGATGAACGCAAGCATCCCCATGAACGAAGTAATAATGTCCTTCCAAGAACACAATTGCCACATACACTGGGATTATTCGGTAGATTTAAAAACACAATATATTCGATTTGGTAAAGAGCCATTTAACCTAGATATTAATTGGTATGTAAATAACTACATAACTAATTCATCTGAATTGTTAGACGCCCCAAGATGGCAACCTGGTTATGCCGGTATCATTCAATTTTTAACACTGCTAGCCATCAGCGAAATCATGCAAGATAGAGCGCTTAAACATGTATAAAGGCATATTACTAGATATTGACAATACACTTTACGATTACGAGCCTTTGCACCAGTTATCTCAAAGTGCTTTATTTGACGCCGTAAAATCTAAGCATGGCATTAATATTGAGGTAATCAGAAAAGCCTATAATCAAGCAAAGTTACAGGTGAAACAATATAATCCAGCAACGGCCGCTTCACACAATCGGCTACTGTATGTACAAAATTTATGTGAAATATTGGGAATTTGTGCCTTTGCAAACAGCCTATCTCTTTATGATATTTATTGGGATTCATTCTTAGAGAATCTTTCTTTGTCCGCTGGCGCGCAAAAATTTCTATCTGCCTATGGCCAATTACCCATTTGCTTAGTAACAGATTTAACCGCCCATATCCAACATCGAAAAGTGGCCAAACTGGAGTTAAATAAATGGGCAAATTGCATAGTCACCAGCGAAGAAGCTGGCTGCGAAAAGCCTCACCCCTTTATGTTCCAATTGGCGCTCAAGAAGTTAAACCTGCAAGCCAGTGAGGTTTGTATGATAGGTGATAGTTTTAAGAAGGATATTGAGGGCGCCGTTAGCCTTGGCATTAAAAGTTATTGGTTAACTTCCCCAACCAATTACATCAAACATAAAAAAATAAACTGCATTTCTGATTTAAGAGAGATTAAATGGTAAATCACCAGCAAGCACTGCAACACATTTCTTTTTTTGCTGGTAATCGTTTTGACCTAGTTCAAGCCGGTGGTGGCAATACATCCGTAAAATTAGATGATCATCGCATGCTTGTGAAAGCCTCTGGTATCAACCTTACAGAGGTCACTCAAGACAATGGATACGTTGCTGTAGACTACATATTTATTCGTACCTTTTTATCCGGGTTCAGCCTTAATAAGCTTGATAAAAAACAAAGAGAAGTAGTCGCTAATGAATCCATGCACAGCAGCAAGTTATCTACCGATGGCCAGCCTTCGATAGAGACGTTCTTGCATGCCATGTTAAGTACCTACACCCTCCACACCCACCCTGTAGCCATTAATATATTAGCCTCCCAAAAAGACTGGAAAGAAGTTTTAAGAGATATTTGGCCAGATGCGATTTTTGTACCCTATCAAACACCTGGCATTGACCTAGCGATGGCCATGTCTGATGAACTAAATTCCTACGTGGTCATCCATGGTTACTTTCCAAAGGTAGTATTTTTACAGAATCACGGGCTCATTGTTTCAAGCAACAATCCGACTGAAGTCGTTAAATTAACCGACCAAGTCTCACAGGCAATTGAAAGACACCTTAAGTTAGATCTCCAGCGCTATCGCAATATCACCACATTGCAAAATCTACAGTCCCAAGTAGATGGCGAATACCCTTGTGTTATATGCAGTGATGACTCCGTCATTAAATCGCTATTAACAAAAGAAAACAAAGAAATCCCTATCTGGCCTTTTTGCCCAGACACGTTAATTTATTGTGGTGTTCGCCCTGTATTTTTAAATTCGATTGACGATAAAACAAGCATACAAAAATACGTTGACCTTTATAAAGAATACCCAAAAGTATTGGTGCTTAATCAGCAAGTATACTTTTGCGCAAAATCGATTAAAAAGGCGAAAGAAGCCGAGGAACTCTTAAAGTTTCACTTATTAGTAGTTAGTCAAAAGCCGGACAGCATCGAAAGACTAACGCTAGCCGAAGTAGCCTACCTATCTAACTGGGAAGCTGAAAAGTTTCGTCAAGGAGTATAACTGTGCATATTATCATTCCCATGTCAGGTGTAGGGCAACGCTTTATTGATGCTGGTTTTAAGGACCCTAAGCCGCTGATAGAAATTGATGGTAAACCGATTATTCAGCATGTAATTGAGCTATTTCCTGGCGAAACTAAATTCACCTTTATTTGCAATCAAACACACTTAGACACCACCAATATGCGCAGCATATTAGAAAACATAGCACCTCAGGCAAATATCGAGTGCATTGAAAATCACAAAAAGGGGCCTGTTTTTGCTGTTTCTAAAATTTTTGAGCTTATTGAGGACGACGAGGAAGTCATTGTAAATTACTGTGATTTTGGTACTTACTGGAACTATCAAGACTTTTTGGCCCATACTCGACACCGCCAAGCCGATGGCGCCATTCCAGCTTATAAAGGTTTTCATCCACACATGCTGGGCAGCACTAACTACGCATTTATGCGTGATGATAAACAGTGGATGCAAGAAATAAAAGAGAAAGAACCGTTTACCGATAATCGTATGAATGAATTTGCATCAAACGGTACCTACTATTTTAAAAAAGGCAGTACGGTTAAAAAATATTTCCCACTATTGATGGAGCGCGACATCAACCTTAACGGTGAGTTTTATGTTAGCTTAATTTACAACCTGCTAATAAAAGATCAGCTTAAGGTCTCTATTTACGCTGTTGAGCACATGCTGCAATGGGGCACGCCGCAAGATGTAGAGGAATACAATACTTGGAGTGAATATTTTAATCAGACGATCCAGCCCCAAGCTCGCTGGCAGCCCGAAGAAAATTGCACAACCTTAATTCCCCTTGCTGGCCACGGCAGTCGGTTTGTTAAGGAGGGTTATACCGACCCCAAACCTCTTTTGGATGTGAGCGGTAAAGCCATGATATTGCAGGCCAACAATCAATTACCATTAAGTGAACATAACGCTTATGTTTGTTTAAAAGATCATATAGATCGCTATGGCGTGGATAAGGCCATCAAGCAGGTGCAGCCAGATGCCTACATTAAGGTCATTGACCAAGTAACCGAAGGCCAAGCCATTACCTGTGAATTGGGTATGGACAATATCCAGGATAACGATCCATTGCTCATCGCCGCCTGTGATAACGGCATGTTATGGAACCACAATCAATATCAGGCTCTAATAAACAACCCAAAAGTTGATGCCATTATTTGGACATTTAAGGGTCACCCAGGCGCCCGCGAAAAGCCTCAGATGTATGGATGGGTTAGTACCTGCCATAGCGGCCAAGTCACTAAGGCTACTGGCGTAAGTGTAAAAAAAGCCATCTCAGACACACCTGAAAACGATCACGCCATCGTTGGTACTTTTTATTTCCGCCAAAGCAAAATGTTCAAACAGGCATTGCAGAAACTCAAACTCGATGCCATTCGAGTCAATGGTGAATTCTATGTTGATAGTCTGATGGGGGTTCTCATCGATATGGACTTTAAGGTGGCTGTGTTTGAGGTGGATGCTTATATAGGATGGGGAACCCCTAATGACTATGAAACGTTTAAATACTGGCAAAGCTATTTCCATAAGACCCCCAATCATCCATACACCATTGAACAAGATCCAACCGTAAACCCTGAAAAGTACCCGCAGCTTTGCGCTACTTTCCAGCAGTTTCAGCAGGAATACAGATGAGCCCCAACGATAACGGCGCTTTAAAACAAGAGCTAGCTCGTTTTCTTGTCACTGGCATATTGGCCGTGGGCATTGACTTTTCCAGTTACTGGTTGTTAGTCGACATGATGCCGTCCGACATGGCCAAAGGCTTCAGTTTTATACTGGGCTCCATAGTGGCGTTTATCATGAATAAGTTTTGGACCTTTGAAGATGACACTCAGTTGAGCAATGCTGCTTTTCAGTTTGTTTGCCTGTATAGCCTGACATTCTCAGCTAATGTGGCGGTGAACCACCTGGTATTGGCTTATGGAATGGAGTTGAAGTTATTGGGATTTCTATTTGCAACCGTCACCAGCACAACTCTTAACTTTTTGGGCATGAAATTTTGGGTCTTTCGTCAAGACGCTAAGTAATTGAAACAGGGATGTTTACGTATATGTGGTCACATGTATTTACCAACCAAGCAAAACTTATGGGGCAGGTCTCCTTCTGGCTAATGCTGCTTTTCATGGGGCTATTTTACCAAGTAGCATGGCAATACCCTGTGGTAGATAGCTTTCCATTAATAGAACGCCTTATGGACCCACAGTTCTTAACCAATGACTTTTACACAAATACTTTCAGTGAATTCTCACCACGCCTAGCACTTGCACAGGCAGTGGTATTCATAAGTGAAAGTTTAGACGTCCACTATACACAAGTGATTGCCTATTCCAACATCCTACGTATCTGGCTTTATGGTGCTGGCTTGTATCTGTTATTTTTACAGCTTAGTAATGCCACAGTAGCACTGGTTGCGTTTACTTTTTCTGCCTTGTCATTTTTATCCATGCCATTCCTGCCAGCCTGGTGGCCCATAACTTTTGATCTAACGGCTTCCAATGTGGCTCTGGTATTTGCCATGTTTGCCTGGGTTATGACACTGAAAGATAGAATTAACATAAGCTTTGTTTTGTTGTCGTGTGCCGTCTACATCCACCCTCTAGTTGGAGTGCAAAGCCTTATTATTTCAGTACTGCTTTATGTGGCTTACCACGGATTTTATAAATTTATGGACCTATTCAAACAACCCAGCGTGTATATAAGCGGTGCTGCATTTGGTGTAATATTTATATTCATCTATACATCTTTTAATCAAGTATTAAGCGATGAGCGATTTGTTGAAATCAATGGAATGTTTCGCCATGGTCATCATTTTATCTTTAGCCACATGGATACTGAAAAATGGGTTTCTACACTTTTAATGGTATGGACCTGTATTGTTATTGTATTTAAACTAAAGCCTAATCTAAGGTTAACCCAGACAACTTACTCGGTAATAATATTTTCAACCCTAATGACGGTATTAGGCTTCGTATTTGTAGAATTAATACCCACCCGCTTTATGGTGTCGTTTATTCCCATGCGTGCCTTCCCCATACTCGTTCCCATAGTGGTGTTATCCTTGGCTTTACTGGCCGAGCATAAATTTAACAACAAGGATTATGTGAGTTTCTTTGTTCTATTCCTACCTTTTCTACCCTACCAACAGCTAGGGCTAACTTGGTATATACTACCCGATCATCACGAGCTGACCTTAACCCTAATAGTAGCGCTAATTGCATTAGGCAACACAATCCTCACGGAATATCGCCCGCAAACATTTAAGTTAATAAACCAATTAGTTACCCGCTTTATAGCGCAACCCAGTATTGGTTTGGCCATATTCCCCATCGCACTACTATCACTGACTATTGCCATATTTAGAATTAATATCAACATCCCTACCATTAAAAACGATGCAAAAATCTATGGGTGGATCAATGATAACACTGAAAAATATGACCTTATCGTTTCTGAACTCAATGCCGCCAACAATCAAAAACTAAGACTAATAGCCAGACGGGCAGTAGTGATCAGTAAAGACTTCCCCTTTAATGAAAAATATTATGAGCAATGGTATGAAAGATATAGCCGTTTATATATAGAACGAGATAAAGCCCGTGGGCATATTGATTCGTTGAATGAGCAACAACTTAATAGCCTTCTAGATGAATTTAACGCCACTATTTTAATACGTACTAAGACTATCAAGTCAAATACTCACTTTGAACTGATAGGTGAATCTAAAGGTGAAACCGCTATGAGCTATATCTATCGTAATAAAAATTTGGGGGCACTATGACTATTAAGCTATCCATTATCGTTCCTTGTTATAACGAAGAAAAGAATATCCCCAAACTGCTAGCCGCCTTCGATGCAGTCATTAACCGACATGATATAGAGCTAGTACTGGTCAATAATGGCTCCACAGATAACAGTGAACAAGTACTCAACCAATTAATTTCCAAATATACTTTTGCACGTGTGCATCATGTTGTTAAGAATCTTGGTTACGGTTTTGGCATTATGTCCGGTTTAAAGTGCGCTAAAGGAGACTTTCTGGGATGGACCCATGCGGATTTACAAACCGACCCAAAAGATATTGTTAAAGCCTTAAGTATTATAGAAGAAAAACATGATGATCCAAGAATATACGTAAAGGGTGACCGCAAAAAAAGACCTATTTTTGATCAATTTTTTACAGCTGGCATGAGTATTTTTGAAAGCCTCTATATGGGAAAAAAACTTTGGGATATAAATGCACAACCTAACTTCTTTCATCGTTCATTCTTTGACAAATGGCAGGCTGACGCACCGGATGATTTTTCGTTAGACCTTTATGTTCTGTTTATGGCAAAACATCTAAATCTAACTGTCGAAAGGTTCGATGTGGTTTTTCCAGAGCGTCAACACGGTGAGTCTAGTTGGAATACTGGAATTTCTGGAAAATGGAAGTTTATTAAACGTACATTAGAATTTTCAATGGAATTGAAAAGGGAGTTAAAGCGTGACCCACTATATCGCTCATCGAATTAATACTCTTGCCGAATTAAAAGAGCTCCCTGTTGAATATGGCGTTGAATTGGACCTAAGAGATTATGGTGATCGCCTTATCTTGCAACACGACCCATTCAAAGACGGAGAGGATTTTGAAGACTACTTAAAACAATACCATCACGGCACTATGATTTTAAACATCAAGAGCGAGCGTATCGAACACAAAGTATTAGAGCTCCTAATTAAGTACGACATTGATAATTATTTCTTTTTAGACAGTTCATTCCCAATGATTCACCTGCTGAGCAATCAGGGTGAGAAAAGATGTGCCGTACGCTTCTCTGAATTTGAAGGCTTAGATACAATATTGGCTATGGCCGGAAAAATTGACTGGGTCTGGGTTGATTGCTTTAGCAAGTTACCTATAGACCCCAGCTCATTTAAAAAATTGACACAAGCTGGATTTAAACTGTGCTTAGTTTCACCTGAATTACAAGGCAGGCCACAAGATATAGATACCTACCTAAAATGGTTGCATGGACAAGAAATTGTATTTAATGCTATTTGTACGAAGCACTACAACGTTAATAAATGGTCACTACCAAACCTGCAGATGACTACAGCTGCTGAACAATAACAAAACCAGTTTAATTATATTTTTCTTAAAATCCAAAGTATATAAGCTGCCATAATAAGGATATTACATGCGAAGTATCTATTTGCCTGCTATAGGAATACTAGTACTACTTTCACTCATTACTTTTTCTATAAGTTTACTTAACATTCAAGTATTTGATAATTTAATTGCACTATTTTCGATCAAATTTACAATTATATTGAATTCAATGTGGGATCAACTAGTTAGTACTGATAAATTGAAATATGTCTTAATTCTATCTTTCTGCTTTCTCATTGACTTAGTTTTTATTGGGTTTAATAAAAGTGCCATATCCAGCATATTAAAGCCTGACAAATCCACTAAAAGCGATATTTATATTTTTCTAATAGGGCTGATTGGCCTAAGGTATTACTTTATCTTGTTTTCATTTCTACTAATTGGTTATTTCTCTTCAGCTTGGGTTGAAACAAATCTTGCGTTTAACTGGCTTCATACTATTGATTCATCAATTCTACAGTTACTCGTATATATGATAATTTACGATTTTTTAGACTATTGGATACACAGATCGGCTCACAGAGTTTCTTGGTGGTGGGAAGTCCATCGCTTCCACCACTCGGCAACAAAATTTAACATTATAACTGTCGCTAGATCGCACCCATTGGATTTAGCATTTGGAGATTTCATCACCATAATTCCCATGACCTTAATTGGAGTCCCTATTGAACAATTACTAGTTATTACAATATTACGCTCTATGCTTGGCAAACTGCAACATTCAATGATCGACTGGGATTTCGGAATTATTGGTAAATATATACTGATGTCACCGGTAGCCCATAGAATTCATCACTCCCCTTACCCGGAGCATTGGGATAAGCATTACGGCCACACCTTCATTTTTTGGGATCGGATTTTCGGTACCTATTATAGTGGTAACTTTGTCAATGACCGAGTGGGGCTTTCAAATACGACGGACAACGAGAAGGGGTTAATTTACGACATTGCCATGGGCCAGATAAACTTTTTCAAAGCATTTTTTCTAAGGAGGTGGTCGTTCAAAGAAGGTGTAATAAGTAAAACTGAAATTGAACGCTATAAGACTAACAATCCACAGGTACAAGTTTCTCTCGATAAATAGAGAGGAGCTACAGGAATCATTATGAAGTTAAAATTATCACCATTATTTCTATTATCCTTTCTGCTATGTGGCTGTGGTAACTCAATCACCTCCTACCCTGTAGTTGGTGCGGCCGGCAGTGCAGCGCAGCAAACTCCTGTGTTACGTGATACACAAGGAAACCTCTATGGATATTATGAGTATTTACCTGTTGAATTTGACCCACAACATAAAAATTCCTATCCAATTATTTTTTACTGGAACGGTCAAAATGCCTTAAGTGGTAACGGCCGAGAAGATATTGGAGAACTGCTCAAACAAGGCTTACCTCAATACATTAATGAAGGTAAGCATTACCCTGCAATTATAATTTCGGGCATGCTGCCGGATTGGAAAGGAAGCAAAATAGCACCTTTTGTGGATTATATACTGAGACGCTATAAAGCCCATGTAGACCCAACACGAGTGTATATGTCCGGGTTTAGTGCCGGGGGCGGTGTAACCGTTCGATATATTGCTAAGCACCCAGAACATATTGCTGCCTATATTGCTATCGCGCCCGCGGCTAAACCGCCACATGAAGACCAACCCACCGATGAAATGGCACAGGTACCCAGCTGGTTTATACACAATAGTGGTGACATGACGGTGCAAATTTGGCGAAGCAACATGTGGAACAAAGCTCTGAGAGCACTTGGTGGGGATCACAAAATCAGCCGTCCCGATCAGGAAACCCATTATGCATGGAAAGAGGTCTATTCATCTGAAGAAACATGGAAGTGGTTATTGTCCAAGCGCAAGGGCATGAATACACTAGGTAAAATTAAATGAACAGTACAATCAGTCAGGAACGAATTTATTTT
>Ga0209184_1001342_pt1 | contig 16797 bp, 19 predicted proteins | sample EN8Hudsemesocosm_2_FD_184627 | JGI IMG/M metagenome (GOLD analysis project Ga0209184, IMG submission 184627) | Methane-oxidizing microbial communities from mesocosms in the Hudson Canyon - EN8C Hudson Canyon (SPAdes) (version 2) | ecosystem: Environmental > Aquatic > Marine > Cold seeps | place... | reverse complement strand
CGCCATTAGCAATCTGTCTACAGGTCGCTGAAGTAGCGGTGGAGTGTCCGAGTGGCTGAAGGAGCTCGCCTGGAAAGCGTGTAAACGGCAACGTTTCGAGAGTTCGAATCTCTCCTCCACCGCCATTGTTTAGTTTCCCTTTAAAATCAATAGGTTGCAAGCTTTTTAAAAGTAAGTTGTGTCCGTCATTGTGTCCCTATTAAATACTTGTCATCTTAGGTTTGGTTGATAGTTTCTTCACTATCCCGTCATCAAGATTCTGATACTACCTCTCAATCACTGACAATTTAGATACTCATGTCTACATAGCGTCTCAATACGTTGACTCTGCTACTAGGTTTCGTATTGTTAGAGCGCTATGCTCCACCTAGTGTCTGATGACTTTAATTAATAATCATCACAGTAGGCTCTGTATACGCTTAGTAAGACCTCAAGTCCCTTATATAGGCGCGTGTGACCACTGAAATCCACCTAACCATCTGATTTGTATAGATAAGTCGTGCTCTCAGCTTCCTCCGGCCTACTTTACGATGCCATGCTGACCTTACGTTCCTGAATGTCATCCCAGCTCTTAAGGTTCTTAGCAGCTTCCTGACAACCAATTGACATCTCTCGTCTATGCACCTGAAACACTTTGCTAAGCTCAGGCATTGAGACTGGGGGTTTCATGTCTACTTGGGTGGATTAGGGTAGGGAGTCAATTCAGCGCTGACACACAAGCCTACATTTGGTAAACTCCGCGCCCACTTATTCATAAATAGAAAGGAATCTATCATGTCAAAGCTAAGTCTTAAGCGTACAGTTGGACAATCAGTTCATATTACTACGGGTGACGGCCAGCTAATCAAGGTGTCAATTACTGAACTTTGTGGGCGGCAGGTTAAACTTGGTATTGAGGCTGATAAATCAGTCACCATTATGCGTGATGAGCTTGTCGATAAACCGCTAGATTTTGTGGGTTGAGATCGAGCAATAAGGATTGATGCACCATCTATATTTATATTAACTATCCAATTTGAGTTTACTAATGAATCTTATCGTGTCTGTTCGTCAAGCCTTTACTGCTGGGTTTATTACATTTGTGTGCGTGTTACTACTGAGTGCGTGTGGAAGTGGTGGTGGGGATGATGACTCCCTTGATAGTGAAGTGAGTGAGTTTATTAGTAGTCTAAGCTTTCCAGATGCAATGTTTCAAGAGTGTGTGGAGATGCATGCTAAGACCAATGAGTGGGCAAGTTATTCTGAAGTGGTTGAGCTTCAGTGTGGAAATGAAATAAATAGTATTGAGGGGATTGAGTTATTTGTGGAGTTGAGAGTTTTAGATTTAGGGTATAGCGCACTTGCTAGCCTCGACTTAAGTAATAATAGGAAATTGACAGAGTTAGCCTTAAGGGGGGTATGGAATCTTAAAAGCATTGATTTAAGTAAAAATGTAGAATTAGCTCTGCTAGAAGTGTTTGGTGCAGGCTTTACCAGTATTGACTTAAGTAACAATGTTGGGTTGACTAGATTGACATTGAATAGCCTAGATCTTACTAGTATCGACTTAAGTAATAATGAAGCATTGATTGAATTAACTTTGGAAAGTAGTGGGCTCACCAGTTTTGATATCAGTAATTCGGCTGGGTTGACCTATCTGCTTGTGTCAGACAATAAGCTATTAAGTGTTGATCTGAGTAGTAACACTGCATTAAACGCTTTGGCTTTGATTCGTTGCGACTTACATAATATTGACTTAAGTACAAATAACGAATTAGCTTATCTGCTATTGGAGAATAATAGCCTTTTAAGTATTGATTTGAGCAATCTCTTAAAGTTGGAGGGTTTTCAGGTATCGGATAGCCATCTTAATAGCATCAATGTAAGTAATAATGTAGCCTTGAAATACTTAGCAATGCCAGGAACAGGGCTCACTAATATTAATCTTAATAACAACCCATCACTAATAGATTTGAATCTTTCAAGGAATGCTCTCACTAGTGTCGACTTGAGTGGTAACCCCGACTTGACTCATGTGTATTTGGATGATAATCAACTGTCGAGTATAGCTCTAAGTAACAACGCTAAGTTGCTCGAGTTGTATTTATTTGATAATGACCTGACAACTATCGATGTGACTAATAGTCCCGCTTTGACACGTTTGAGTCTGGAAGGTAATCCACTAAGCTTAGCAGCTAGGGGATATCTTGATACCCTCGATAGCGACGTTGTAACTTATTAGGTTGCAGAATCTAGTCAGCTCTTGCGGAGTTCAGCCCGCACAGTGTTTGATTAACACTGCCTATAGTTGATGGTTATCTCTACTGAGCTCTCACGCTGATTTTCTCAGACATTACGTTTCCCGCAAGCAGTCCAATCACCTTGTCAGCACTCAGTCTCACCCAGTCCTCTACAGCTGACTCAGGGATCAATAACGGCATTCTATGATGATATGGTCTACATGTTTCAATAGGCGTTGTTGTCAGTGTGACGAGCTGTGGAGGCTTCTCATCAACAGGCGTATACCAAATGCCTGCCATGTAAATTGGCTCGTGATCCTCATAGTTAAAGAGATACTTCTGTTTGCCATTACCTTGCGTTGAACTCCACTCATACCAGCCTGAACAAGGGATGACACAGCGATGATCAGTGAATGCTTTTCTGAATGTAGGTTTCTCAGCGACAGACTCAGCTTGCGCATTGATAAGTAGTTTCTTAGCCCAATTTGGCTTTATGCCCCAGCTTGTATCAAGTTGCTGCAAGTGGTTATTAATGGATGTAATAGTTGATACTGTTTGAGTGGGTCTTAGGTCTCTGTTGTCAGCTGCTAGAAACTGGATGTTAAGATTGTTTGAGACGTTCTTGGATAGGGGGAGTGACATTATGTCTAAGCGTCCGCACATGGTTACTCCTCTTGGTTAAATATGGTTCAGCATTGTAAATCATGGGCGGCTAAGCGTCACCTTGTGTCCAATTAGTCCCGAATTCAGTCCTAAATAATCTTGTAGCACAGCGCCACCTTGGTAGTATGTTTCGTTCATCTATTAGCTACCTACGCTGAGGGAGGAACAATGAAATTTAATAAAGTGTATCTGTATTTGATTGTCTTTATTCTTGTAAGTGCCTGTACTCGTTCCTATACGTGGGTGAAGCTAGGTTCAAGTAATAGTGAATTTTATAAATCTAAATCATATTGTCAGGCGCTATCTTCTGGGGCGACTCCAATGGATTATTCGAATCAAGGTAGCTCTACAACTTACCATTCTGGATCAGTTTATGGTTCTAGCGGGACTTACGGTACGTATTCAGGGACATCAACAACATATAACAACAATACTGGTCAAGCGCTTGCAAATCTAGGGAAGTCTATTAAGCGACAGAATTTGTTTAATGATTGTATGAGGGGTCAAGGCTGGGTGCCAGAAGAGGAGTACCAGAAGAATAGCGCCTCTAGTTGGGATAATTCATCCCGTCCGTTCAAAGATGTAGAGAGTTTCGAGGAATGGGAAGAAGCTGATGCCGAGTATGTTTCAGCAGAGGTGAAGTTTGGGCAGATAAATGTATTAGCCAAGCCTTCCTTATCTGGAGATAAAGTTGGCAGTCTAGTAATAGGCCAAAAGATTGAAGTTATCAAAAAGGTAACAACTCAATGGGGTGTTTGGTTGTATATTCGCCATAATGGGCTTGAGGGGTACGTTATTGAAGATTGGGTTAGTGTCAAAATGTAGGGCCTAACTAAGCGTAAGCGCTAAGCAATACTCTCTGCCCACAAGGCTTACAGTCGCACTTGGTTCACCTACCTAAGCATTCGTCTTGCCCATTGAGTCAAGCCACTTGTATGCGTCTTTGGGCTGAGGTTAAGGCTAAGTATGGGCTCATAATGCCAAAGAAGGGGGGCGCTAAAGTGCTGAAGGTTAACTCAGGTTGTCGTGTTCAATGATGCGTACTTTCCGTATCTGAACTTTTTCATCAAAGGCTTACAGGGCGAAGGTCTATTTCGTTTTATTAAGCTCATGGTAGTTGCTATTGTATTCAGTATGGTTGTGGATACTGAGGGGTATTATGGATATTTTTATTGATGAATCTGGTAGCTTCGTTAGCTCCAATGAGCTTGGGTCATGGAGTACTGTGGCTGCTTATGTTAGTTACTCTAGTTCGCTTAAAGCTTCAGACAAGTTATTAACAAAGCTTAAAGTAAGGTCTGGAAGGTGTTTTAGTGATGAAATAAAGCTTAAAGATGTGTCTGAGAATGATCTTAAGTGGTTTCTTGTGGAACTAAATAAGCTGGACGGTAAGCTCTTTTTTGCTGCGACAGATACTGGATTACTAAATGATGATTTAATTAACGAGCATAAGAGTCACCAAGCAAATAAAGTTATCGAGTTCATTGATCGGATGCAGTATCAGAAAATGAAAGATGACCTAAATGATTTACGTGGCAAAATTCTCGGATTATCTCCTCAGTTATATCTCCAATTAGTAGTTCAAACTGAGCTTATTCATGATGTAATTTACAGAGGTATTACTTACTTTGTTCAGAAAAAACCATATGTCTTAAGTGACTTTATGTGGAGTATCGATCAGAAAAACACTACCAAGATTGCCTATGAAGAAGCTTTTGAAAATCTTGCGCCTCCATTACTTCAGTCGATATCTATTTCGGACCCAATGCCTCTCCTTACAGATTGTGATTATAGCTTTATGGATAAATATATATATTCAGAATCTGATGCGCCTATATACCTTAAAGAGCATTATGGGGTTGAAGCTAAAACAAAAGGGGGGTTCAACATCGGGAAGATATTGAATACATCACTGCATTTTAAAGATTCTAAGGCATCTAGTGGGGTGCAAGTTTCTGACTTACTTGCTTCTATTTCAAGACGATTACTTCGAAATGGCTTTAGTGATAATGATGGTGTAGCGAAACTTATTGGCAGTCTAATGTTAAGAAATAAAGAGGGTTCATACCCTATGAAACTAGTGTCGTTTAAAGAATCTGCTGTCGAAGACACTAGGACGGCAAAAACGATAAATATAATCAACTCATCAGCTAGCTCGTTAATAGTATTGTGATCACGGCAGATGCTAGTATTATTTCTTATACGCTTGATTAAACAGACGTCTCTAATTAGCTCGTTCTGTCTATCGAATGGGTATAGTGTTGTTTACCTGTGCGTCATTGGCGCACCAAGTGTGACGCAGCGTCACTCATCGCAACCTAAGCAACACTTCCTCAGCAACAAGTCCTTGAATACTGCCGCCAAGCTTCCAGTCAGCCCTAAGTTTACCGGCAAGTATCCTAGCTCTTCTAAGGCTCCACCTGCCGTGACGCTGGTGCTTACCATCCTTACTCACCTTGATGCTTGGCAGGCCATGACCGAGCCCACGCTTGACTAGAAACAGGTCTTCTTGATCCTTAGTAGCAAAGTATTGAGGTGCAAGTTGCGTAATCCCTACGACTGACATTAGGTGGGCTAAGACCTCCACAGGCTCTTGCTCAAGCGTTCTCAACTTGTGGTGAAGATAGTGATGATACATCCAATTATCATTACGCAGCGCCAACACTGGGTCACCCATGCCCGATCGATCAGACCACTCTATACATCGCTGTAAGCCTAACGCTGAGCCTAATGTATCTTTATGCCTCTCCTTCACTAACTGTCGTATAACATCGTTTATAGTCGAATATAAGAGAGCAATGGATTTATCTTTAAGCTTTGGGACGCTGGTGTTGAGATCACCTTGATCTTGAAGTCTTCTTGAGCACTGATTGCAGTATTTACCATACCAACCAGCAGGTGCTTTGCGTATCAGGTTGTCACACATAGCATTACTACATTCGCCTCTTGGATTGGCATACTTGAGGGCGGGGCGTGTGCTCTCTGTTCCACCTATGCGGGGCGGATAGTTACCGTCATCTTTCTTGGTCATACTTGGTGTTTACCTTGGTTCTGGCTGTATATTGGTCTATTGTTGGTAGGAGGCAGGGCAGGCACAGAGTCACACGCTACAGTAGCACACTGGGTGATCTTAATGTCTGGCTTCAGTCCATCAGAATTTAACTAAGTGCTGTAGGTCTTCTGGGAGTTCAGGCATTGGTTCAAAGTCTATGACAGGGTCGAATTTCATCATCTTCCGGTAGATTTCTTCTGTTGCTTCTTTTAACCAGATTACATCTCGTGTTACTACTATAAAGCTGTCGTGTACTGGGAGTATCGGGATGCCTGCACTCGATGCCTTGGTCAGGACTCCATCTACCAGCTGGCTGTCTAGGTTCTGTAGTTTACGCCATGCTGACTTGAAGAAGCTGTGTGCGATTAGGCTGTGTTCTTCTTTATATTCCTCAAGGTGTCGTTTGGCATCTTCTCTGTTAAGTTCGGTGTGTGATACCAAGGTTTTGATTGCTTGTGCTTCAGACTTGCAGTTGATGCTGTACAGGCTAATTTGCTTGGTCAGGCTTCTTTCACGCTTGTCTGATGCGTAACAGTCTGCTGGTGCGGTCAGACCATCCATGTTGTACAGAAAACGAGGGTGAAGGCTTTTGAAGTCAAGCTCTATTGTCGGAAGGTTATCGACTTCAATGGTGCCGCGTTCCGCCTTCTTGAGGCTTTGTGCGCCGCAGTAGAATCTTCCGCCAGACTCAAAGTCACCGTTAAATACTCGGTAGCAGCTTAAACTATCAGGTGCGAGATGTAGGCGTTTGTCGCCCTCTACAAACTGACGTTCGTCTGCAAGAGGCAAGTAGTTCCATTTAAATTGCTGTCGTAACAGGTTTCCGTTTTCTACTCGTTCCCGCATATCGATAGTTCTAGATGTGTCGGTGTATTCTTTAAATCCTTGATTATCATCTTCCTTGGAATGCTTGAGCTGAATTGCTTCTTTGGAATCACGGAAGCTAACAATTTCAATGGTGTCAATACTTTGCTCAAGCCAAGATGAGAAGGCATCTGTAGGCCACCATATGGAAGCAAGTCCTTGTGGATAGCCTTTTCTCTTGAAGCCAGTTTCATAAGTCACAAAACCTATTTCAGCCATGGCATCTAGTACGTTAGTAAACACTCGGTTTCCGAAGTCACATACCTTATATCGTTCATAGGTTCCAGTGTTAGAGGTTGATCTAGAGTGGATAAAGCCGCATCTTTGGTCAGTCCTTTTAAAGCTGCTTGCTTGACTCAGGGTGCATATAGCAGCCTTAAATGCTTGAGCTTTACCTTTTTTTGACTTATTTGCGACATGAGGGAAAATCTCGCTGTACAGAGTGTCGATAGCTGTACCGACCAATCCAATTGAGAAGTCAGGTTTAAATGTCCAAACTTCTAGTTTGTTATTGCGTTGCTCGAAGTCACTATTATTAGATGCTGAAGACCACTTTAAGTTGTGATGTACGATGGGTGTAGGAATGATCGATTGCATCAAATTCTCTATAGGATTGGTATGTGAGGATAGGGTGGCAGATAGTAAGCTAAAGGTACAGCTAAGGGCAAGAGGTAGGCTATAGGCTCCACTTAGTGTTAGGTGATTATGGTGTAGGTAGTAATTACTAGCTAAAGGTTAAGCTTATAGTCAATTCATAGGTGTTGGATATTGATGGTATATCGCATCTAAGTAAGCCCAATGCCAGACTTTAGCGTACCAGATAGTTGTTATAAAGGTCGTCACAATCAAGGCAGTATGCTTTATTTACTCATAGTCAACCTAGGGTCCGATTGTCTACATATCAGCATCACAGCTCATAATCATCGTACGTCTGTAAGATCTCTTCTTGAGTAATGCCCAAGTAACGCATGGTCACTGCTGGTGTCGCGTGATTCAAAACCATAGCTATTTTCTCCACAGGAACACCATCAGACCACATAGCCCAGCCTCGACTCTTACGCATCGAGTGAGTTCCTAATTGAACGCCGACAATCTCGCCTATCTCCTTGAACTTCCTAGCAACGGTTTCACGGCTTACAGGCTTATCCTTGGCCCGATTACTGTCCACTTGGAACAAATACTCATGCTCTGGATAGCGCTGACTACGGGCATCTATGAGTCTCTGAGCGGTCTTGTTAATGCGTAGATCACGACCTTTGCCAGTCTTACCTTCAGTGACTTTAAGGTGACCATTTTTGATGTCATCATACTTTACTGTTAACAGGTCAGAGATGCGTAAAGCTAGGTTAACGCCTACTCGCCATAAGTCGCCGTAGATGTCACCACCGTGCTTTCTCAGTAACTTTTCGACACGCTCAATATCTTCTTTAGTCTTTACCGCTTCTACAGTATTCATAAGGATTCTCTATGTCACAGAATGGTTTCGCTTAGCGAACAATACGTGAATTATTAGAGAAGTCAACATTTACATATGATCTCTATGTCACATATTATAATTGTGTGAGTTAGAAGAGGTATTGAAGCCTCCTTGCATTCGTAGATGTATGGCGTCATTTCCATGCCTCCGTTTAGGCTATAGGTATTCGTATAGCACTCTGTTTAAGATCTTTAATCAATATTCAACGGCGAATTTCATGCGCTCCGTTTACGTCATCCTGTAAAACTTAAACGAAGGAGTACTTCTGGGTTGGGCTAATTTTTGTCATAAATTGCGTATTGGAAAGTGCTTGGGATATGATGCTCTACAACAGAAGATGTGCGACGAAAGTCCACTGCGTTAGCTGTTATGTAGTATTGGTAAGAGATATAAAATAATTAAAATATAACCATATACGGAGTAAGCTCATGTTAAAAAAACGATCATTCATATTCCTTTTTTCAATGTTAACTGTCATTAGTGCAGCGCATGCCGTAACAAAAACATACAATGCAGGTAATGGGGGTACTAAAGCTGAGGCATGTCAGGATGCAGAAGAAGCGCTCGAAAGGAAAATTATAAATTATTGCGAGAATAAGGGTGGGAGTGTATCGGGTGCATTGTATAGCTGTAAAGCTCGTCAATACGATAGCGGTAATTGGACTGCAAGTGCAAAAGCAACTTTTGAGTGCCGCTAAGTCTATAACGGTTTGTATAAAAACGTTGCTGCTTAATGAATATTATTTATTTGCCCTGTACCTTGAATTTACAGCGTCCGTAAATGTAGTATTTTTACTTAACATAAGAAAATAATTCAATATTTCAATACGTTTCGTTAGTAAGTGTTTTGATACCATTTAGGGTTGATCACATAATCGGGGGCGGGCCTCTAGCCTTCAGACCCGCATGCAGTGTGTTGCGGGTCTGTACAAGGAGTTTTACTCAGAGTGGTGAAGCTTAATAGCCACATCATCACTTGCTACTGTCTCGTAGTTATTCTAGAAGTTCAAAGACATCTTCGAGAGCGGTTAGCTTGCTGTATGCTGAGGTGTCACATCATGATAGGTGGGTGCATGGTCAGACGAAGACGGGTACGGGGGGTAAATGCGGGTCTGACTTGGTTCAAAAGGGGTTGCAGATAGCTCACCATTTTCGATCCTACAGTAACCCATAGCTAACAAAGCGTAAATGTGTACGTGTTGCTCAGTGTCTGCCGAGGTGTCTGACCCAATCGTACCGTTTAGTCTGACCACCTATACCTTAGCTCTACTTGGTGTGTTGTGTATTATCATTCATCATCATTACACTTAGAGGAGCGTAGGACTACCGTGACCTTACCATGGCAACCCTACGTAGGAGAGTGCTGACACTTAGTCTTAACTTTTGGTCTCAACTCTTATATCTAGGCGTGGGGTATCAAATGATCAGCTGTTTGGTTGTTTATTGTCCTGTTTTATCAAATCTTAAGGCAAGATTGACGTGCCTGACAGTTATTCCCATTCTTCGCGCAGCTGCCGCTTTGTTCCCATTATGATCATCAAGCGCTTGAAGTATGGCTGGGCAGTTAGTTACCCAAGGTGGCGGTGTATGGTCACGTGTTGCTCTCTGGATCACGTGTACTGATGAACCTAGATGCTCAGCGACAGCTTGTCTATTTCCCTTAAACTTCTTCATAGCTTTGTCGATAGCTTCTTGAGGTGGTCGCTTTTTACGAGGTATGGGGAACTTTATGCCTGCTAGATGGATATCAAACTCTTCCTTAGTCATTTCGCTGACGGGTTTGTGCTCGGGTTTAGTCAGTTGTTCGGTTTCTTGTTTGGGCTCGGGCTTAAGGTTGGTTTGGTGCTTGAATGCGGGCTTTGGTTGAGGGTGGGTGATGTGCACCGGTTGCGGTATGTTATTAACTCCTTTCAATTCATGAGGGGCTATGTGTTCGACTTCAAGCTCAATCATATTGTAATATTTCCCGCGTTCGTTAGGGAGGGTATCTATCGAAGTCCCTTGGACGCTGTCGGATGTATAAATGCTTAAAATGATGCCTTTAGAGGGAATTTCTGAAAGCTGATGGGCAAGATCAAGATTGATCTCAGCTCCCCACCCTAAGAGCTCATTGTTGTTCTTGATGAGGTTTTTAGTGCGGTACTGAGCTAATTCAGGGGTGGACGCCTTAACAATTGCGCGAATATCTAAAGTGTCCCAATTGTCTTTCCCTTGTTTATCAGCGTAACCTTCGACGACATAAAGGAACGATTGGTCTTCCTCTTCTATAGCTTCGGTTAGATCATCCCAGCTATTAAACCCGTTCATGTAGGCTACGGCTTTACGTGCATTCTTCTTGCTTAGCTTGGTGTCATTGCCGTTTATATACGTGTGGAGCCGTTTAGCTTGTGACTCAGCGTTCTGAAGTGAGATGTGAATATTGTCCATACTTATCGAGTGTCGTTGCTTGTTGCTAGATCTAATCCGACACCATTAAGGTAGGCGCGTAAGTTGTTCGCTTGGTCTTCTGCTTGGGGTAGGGTGATGCGTGGGGTAGACATTATGATCCTTAAGTTGATGGTTTTAAGTATCGTATAGCGTGTGTAACCTGTTGTAAACTAAGGATAAATAGTTTTATGTGGGTGCGTGCTCGTTAGCGGGTGGATTGCAGGAAGTATATGAATATAATCTATATGTAGTGGTTATAGTTAAATAATGTCTATATATAGGTGTATGCGAAAAGTCGCAAATAGTCATTGGGAGTAGCAGTCGCCGCAATGGTATTTAAATAGTGCTCAGAAGGCTTTAAATTGCGCTAAAAGATATCACTTAACTGATACTAATGGTTTGATGTGGGTGTAATTAAAAGTCTAGCAGCGGGGCTAAAAAGCGCCTTTGTGTGTATATTCTGTAATTGATGTAAAGTTAGGCTATCTATTGTAAAAGTGATGTTGTAGTATCTGCTGTATTGGAAGTTATTATGTTTCGTGCATAAAAAAACCCTAAAAGCTTTTGGCGATCAGGGTCTTTCGATAAGCCGTTAAGAATGCTGCGTCAAACTTTATTCTTAACATTATTTCAGCACTTGGTTAAAAGTGGGACAGATATATTACAGGAATAACTTGAGTTATTAAACTGTACTTTTAAACAGTTTGCTTGGCGGTTCCTGTATGTGGTAAGTCTTACTTTCTAATTAAGTACCACTTTATGGTAATTAGCATTATGAACAAGAAAGTAACGAGTAAAAAAGTAGCATCAAAAGCATCTTCTAATTTAACGTCAAAAAGCACTGGCAAGGCTTCAAAAGCCGCGTCAGGTAGCGCTTTGTCACAAACTTCAGCGCCTAAGAAGCAAACGTCATCCAAGGCAGCAACAGCCGCCTCTAAGGTGTTGCGTGATGGTCGTACTAGTGCAAAGTCTAAATCGGCAGCCGCTAGCACTTTGGCTCAAACCCCAAAAAAGAAGAAGTAATTTACACCTAAAAGGTTAAGTTACTCAGCTTAAGGGTGGTCTGTATTGTTATTCGTAATGATCAGTCTTGCCCTTATAATGCTCAATCACCGCACTCTAAACCCAATATATTGCACCAGTCATAGGCATTACAATGCAAGATCGTATCTGGAAAAACCTTGCGAACGTGAAGTTTCAGTCGATTTATACATCTAAAGTGTCGAGGCGCACTTATAATATCGGTAATACCTACTCCTTCTTTCTCGCCTTTGCTTCAACCTCCAGTGTTGCTACGTGGGCTATATGGAATGAGTTTTCGTTAATGTGGGCGAGTGTAGTTGGTGTTTCGCAATTCTTACACATCGCAAAGCCTTATGTTCCTTTCATTAAACACGAGAAGGAATATAGAGATATGTCTTTGTTGTATGAGTCGCTTTATTTAGCATACGAGAGGCTTTGGTATGATTTTTCCAAGGGGGTGGTTGATGATAAGAAGTTAGAGGAGACGTTTTTTAATTTAAGGAAGCAAGAGCATAATTTAAGTACTAGGTTTAAACATGTTATTTGCCCTGAATACAAGTCGTTGATTTTAAAGGCTGATGAACAAACTAATAAATTTATTGAGAATAATTTCTAAGGAGTAAGCTATGCCAAAGAATATCCCAGTGCCGCCACGCCCACCTGGTGGTAAAGGAGGTAGGGACGGTGCTAATACTGTGCCTTCAAAACCTACAGCACCACCACCACCACCTAAGCGCTAATATGGAATTTAATTAACTAAGTCTCATTGTTTAGTATTAAGTCTACCAAGCGTCATCAATCGGCACCACATCGACGGCTTCTTTGAGTTGTCTTAAGGCTGGCCCCTTGGAATACAAGCCATAAGATGATGATTGGGAGCGTTTATGACCAAGTACCCACACAGTCGTTGACTCAAGTACAAGTCCGCGTTCCAGATTAGTCGCCATATGAACCCTAAACGAGTGAAGACCTTTCTTACCCTCAGTCTTCACAATCTGCTTCTTTAGTCGACCAAACCATTTACTGACAGCATCACTCCGTTTCCCATCGTTCCTTTGGTTACTTAGAGTAGGGAATAGGTAACCACTGCCAACCTTAGCCTTCTGTTCAAGTACGATATCAACCATCCAATCGTGGAGAGGAATCCTACGCTGTGCATTCTTGTTCTTACCATCAACGATATCAAAGTAGTCGATACCTGTAGTCTCATCAGTGCCAATGTGCTCACACTTGATCTGGCATAGCTCCTCAATTCGTGCTCCAGTCACATACGCTAGTCTCGGCAAGATGTACTTGAAGTCACTCTTCGTACCCTTGAACTTCTCAGTAGACTTGAAGATTGCTGTCAGTTCCTCATCGGTAAACAGTTGGAAGGAGTCTGTGGTAGATGTATCGATCTTATGGCCCGCAAATGGGTTTGATCCATCAGTTAACTCAAGGTCATCTGCATGCTGCCAAATGCTGGACATATAGCCGACATATGCGCTGACCGTGGAACCTGCTTGGTCAGAAAGTCGAGCTGTGATAAATGTCTTTACTGTTCTCCGTCCGATATCCTTAAGTGGAACATCAGCCTTGCCAAGATGCTCAAGGAATCGGGACACACTCTTTTTGACTTGTGTCAGCGTGTTGACCTTATACTTGTGACCATTGTCATCCACATGCTGCTTCAATGCCTCATTAATTGTGTGATGGGCAAGGTCATGTCTGACACCAAGGTAAACATTTTGCAAAGCCTTAGCCTTCACACGCTCCTCAGCATTGGGTAACTGTTCGATGTAAGCTTTCTGCTGCTGTTCATTCACTGCCAGTTGTCTTTCAGATTGGGACATCAGAGGCAATTTGTCAGCTAAGTGATCTAGGTTGATAGGGATATCTTTATCACCAATGACTTCCTGTAAACGATCAGTCAACTTGTTATACGCTGCCTCCAAGCTGTCATCACTAGCACCAACGTACATCGATATGAGAGAACGGTATTGCTGTGAATCGCTAACATCCGACTCAACCTTTCTGTGGTCATGTACCATGCGTTCAAACTCGGCATTCATCTGGTTGCGTCTGGCTGTGGCCTCACGTAAATTGTGTGTGCCTAGGCTCTTCATAAGGAAGGTTTGACCATTGAATATCGTGCTACAATCTGCTGGTATTCTGCGTCGATAGAGCCATAGACCCTTGCGCTCTGTGAGGTACTTCATGTCTGCCATAGTGATGGATTCCGATGGATGTGTCCGTCTTTGTGTCCATACTAAGTGGCTGAGAGTTAGACGTCAAGCGGGGTGTGGGCTGGTGAGTGGCATTAGGTGAATAAAGTTAGATTCTCTCCTCCACCGCCATTAACCCTTTGAAATCATTAAGTTAAGTGAAAAGTTCTATTTAAAGTATCATCCTACCTATCAAAAAATAATCACTAATAATTATTTATTTTCTCTCATAAAATCAACTAATTAAGTAAGATAATTCCTACTTTTTATCTAATTCTGTATTGAAACTATCTAGTCAACCTTCATCTTATTTGTATGCTTGTAATAAGGGAGGCTCGAATTCGTTATCTTTAGCCCAAATCAAATTTATATAGTTTGTAAATTATAGTGGGTCTTCAGACACTGCTGAACTCGTGTTGCTCGTGGCTACTTATTTATTTGATAGTTTTGTTCATATAGAAATGTAGGGCAGAACGAACGATTTTTACAACTAGGTAAGTCCGCCTTGTATATGTCCCATCAGAATTATCCCTCTAAAAGCTCTTCTCTAAAAACTTTTACATTATCTGGCGCATCTACAGATAGCCTTACTTGTTTTCCAATCGTTTTAGCGATTGATAGTTTAAATTCAGTTGAGCTGCCGTCAGGGTTTTGAATATGGAAGCATAGAGCTTCGCCAGTTTTGCGGGTAAGTACGAGTCGTCCACTCATATCATGTCCTTATGTATTGAGTTAAGAGGCGAGATAATACTCAATTTTCAGATGGGTTCCTAGAAGATGGTTGCCAAAGATATGCTTGTGAGCACGCGATCAGTATTGCTTCAATGTCTCAAAGACTATCTAGGTTAGATTTTTTTGACTTGTCGTAATAATAGATACGATAATCCTAAAATGGCGTGCTAATAGATTCTTATGTAAATTATTCAGAGGCTAAATTTATAGTAGTTAAGGCGATTTGGATCATTAAATAATACTCGATTTTATATTTTACAAAAAATATTGTTTATAACATTTGATTATCCTTCTGATCTACTTTCAATATATAAAATAGTATTAGTCTTGTTTCGACCCATTGCCGACATCATGTATATTTTTGAAATATTGCTTGTTTGAGTTATAAGAGGGCTGTTACATGGGGATTAGATGCAGCTGCTTAGCGTTTGAAAGAAAACATTAGGTATCCAGAAACTGCTAACTAAGTAAGTGGTTACCTTAGTTACACGTAGTCGTCATGCTAATTTTACTAATACCTTTGAATGGCGCAAACTTAATGGTCCTTTACGTCTGAAGGAGCACTATTATGAAAGTTCAAAATCCCCCAAAAACAGTATGGAACAAAAACAAACTCATTGGCCAAAAACTGCCATTAAAACCGGAGCAGATCTGGTCGATTCGAGTTCGCTTAGAAATGCAGAATAACATCCGTGACCTAGCTCTTTTTAACTTAGCATTGGATCCCAAGCTGAGAACATGCGATTTGCTTAAATTGACGGTCAGGGATATTTCTCGCGGAGAAGGAATACTATCTAGGGCTCAAGTAATTCAGCAGAAAACAAAACGGCCTGTTCAATTTGAAATAACGAAGAAGACAAAACTGTCGCTACAGTCTTTGATCGATCATGAAAAATTAACCTGCCATGATTATTTATTCAAAAGTCAGTCGCTCAGAACAGAGCACCTATCGACGCGTCAATACACTCGAATCGTTGATGATTGGGTAACCAGTATTGGCTTGGAGAAGAGTGCTTATGGTACGCATTCAATGAGGCGCACTAAAGCTTCAATTATTTATAAGAAAACAAAAAATCTGAAGGCGGTTCAAATCCTCTTGGGGCATACAAAACTTGAAAGTACCGTCCGCTACCTTGGTGTTGAAGTCGATGATGCCCTAGAGATATCTGAACATATTGAAATTTAATGCTCTAGCCCTTAACGGGAAGTGGTTGATACCTTGAGTGGTTATTGGCTACTTTCTCGTTTTTGAACTTAAACTGAATTTGTTCCTATAGACGGATTTGTTAAAAGACTGTCGTTGAAGACCATCACTAAAATGGCCTGATTATCTAGGTTTTGAAAAGTTTCAAAGCGAAGGCTATGGAGTTAAATCACTACATATTGAATTCGCTAAAAACCCCCAGCTTTGAGTGGTGGGTTCAACTGGTCGATGCAACACTTTATTCTTAAGTGAAAGTAGGAGTGTTGATAATGAAATACGGAACTCAAATCGTATATACAGAAGAACAAAAAGTAGTAATGTGGGATCGTTGGAAAAAAGGAGACTCGATACGTTCAATAGCGCGCCTATTTGATAAGCCTACGTCTCCCATTTTTCGTATATTATCTAAGACCGGTGGCATTCGTCCTCCAGGTCGAACACGTTCAGGTAATGTACTGACACTTGCCGAACGAGAAGAAATATCTAGAGGCATAGTGGCTAATCAATCAGTCAGGTCAATCGCCGATCTATTAAATCGCTAACTGGCTTAAGTATAAACTAGTGAACTATAATGGTTTGTATATAATTCTAACCCATTGGGTCTGACCCCAAATATATTTGAAAACATATTGGATCTAATGGAGTTACCATTCGCGATCCCGAGTTTTATTAATTTACCAAAGACGTCGCGCTCCTTCTTTCCTGAGCTAAAATGGGTAGATATCGAAAAAATGCATCGCATTAGTGATATTAGTGCATTGTATACTGCTGCAAAAGCTGGATTTAGTGCATCATTTTCATTTAGGCATATCATTGAAAAAGATTTGTCTGATGGTTCTCTTATCGATATTACACCCATTAAAACCATGCCTTCGCTACCGGTATTTTTAATGTACCAGCCCTGTAGTTATATGCCGAAAAAACAACGAGCA
>Ga0209184_1001341_pt1 | contig 16815 bp, 13 predicted proteins | sample EN8Hudsemesocosm_2_FD_184627 | JGI IMG/M metagenome (GOLD analysis project Ga0209184, IMG submission 184627) | Methane-oxidizing microbial communities from mesocosms in the Hudson Canyon - EN8C Hudson Canyon (SPAdes) (version 2) | ecosystem: Environmental > Aquatic > Marine > Cold seeps | place... | reverse complement strand
AAAGGTTCTGACCTCTTAATAGCATTTGCTGTTTAGTTTTAGGCATTACCTTTTTAAGTTCACGGATACGATCCCAAGGATCTTCACCAATAAACCGAATACAGGAGTCAAATGTTGCACCACCCCACGATTCAAGCGACCAATAGCCTACTTGATCTAATTTTTCTGCAATGGGAAGCATGTCGTCAATACGCATGCGAGTTGCAAGTATAGATTGATGCGCGTCACGTAAAACGACATCAGTAATACCCAGTTTTTTCTTCAAGTCAGTCATTGTTTATCAAGCCTTCTTTTAAAGGTTCAAATCTTTGATCCCGCTCACTTCTTTTGGTTTGAGCGGTACTTAGCAACTGCAGCAGAGAGTACTGCTAACAGCTGGGCATCATTCGATGCATTACTATTCGTGTTCGATGCACCCGGGGCAACGGGTTCAGGCTCAGGAGCAAACCGTGCAACGAGTTTTGACATTACCATGGTCACTACAACCAAAATAACTAAAAACACGAAAACAAAGCCCATTCCAACCAGCATCAGATTAATTGCATCAGACATTAATTCAGACATATTCTGACTACCTACTGTTTGATTCTGTATTTATCATCAGCCTATAAAGACTGAGAGCGATAACCAAATTGCACACGCAATTATGGCAGCGTAATTTACCTTTAATAACATTTATAGGCAATACGAATAATACAATAAAATGGGGTTTTAAAAGAAATATTATAATTTTACGAGGTATATTGGGAATATGGTGCGGCTGGCAGGATTCGAACCTGCGACCACCTGGTTCGAAGCCAGATACTCTATCCAGCTGAGCTACAGCCGCAAGACAAATTTGCTACTACATTTTAAAGTGGTGCGGCTGGGAGGATTCGAACCTCCGACCGCCTGGTTCGTAGCCAGGTACTCTATCCAGCTGAGCTACAGCCGCAATACAAACTTGTTACTACATATTTAAAGTGGTGCGGCTGGGAGGATTCGAACCTCCGACCGCCTGGTTCGTAGCCAGGTACTCTATCCAGCTGAGCTACAGCCGCACATTACTTTAAACTTACATCGCCATTTAAATAAATAAAATGGCGGAGAGAGAGGGATTCGAACCCTCGATGGGCGCAAACCCATACGCCCTTAGCAGGGGCGCGCCTTCAGCCACTCGGCCATCTCTCCTTAAGACGCGGCGTATATTAACATAGTTTTTCGAAATGCAAAGCGCCGCGTGCATTTATTTTAATTAATTCAAAAAGTTGTACACTTATTCACCAGATTGCTGAGCTTCAGCCTTTTCTTTCTGAATTCTTTGGTAAATCTCCTCTCTATGAACAGATATATCCTTTGGCGCATTCACACCAATACGAACTTGATTACCTTTAACACCAAGAACAGTCACGGTGACATCATCGCCAACCATTAGTGTCTCACCAACACGTCGAGTCAAAATAAGCATTGCTAGCTCCTTTATTATAAATTTTTCTAAAACGCTTCGCCTGAATAGAAATCAAACCCCAGACTCACTACATAAAAACCATCATTGGAAGTCTCATAGGTAACGAGTATTATCTAAAACTCAAAAAAAGAAAGCTTTTTTTGAGTTTTAGTTATCAAAATTCAATTTCTTAGTATTCAAACGAACCAAGAAGCTTTTTCTCCCACCAAACACTATGACTCTTTTACCGTCACGGTATCATCAAGATCAAAAGCACTATGCAACGTCCGTACTGCTAATTCCAAATATTTTTCATCTATCACAACTGAAATTTTAATTTCAGACGTTGATATCATTTGTATATTTATCCCTTCTTCAGACAACGACTCAAACATCTTAGTCGCCACCCCTGCATGAGAACGCATCCCTACACCGACAATTGATATTTTAGCAATATCATTATCTCCAACCGAAGACTCGGCCTGAAGGTTAGTACAAACCTCATCCAAAACTGATTTTGCACGTTTATAGTCATCACGATGAACCGTAAACGTAAAATCAGTTTTTTTATCAAGCCCAACATTCTGAACAATCATATCAACTTCGATATTTTGATCACTTATAGGCCTTAATATTTTCGAGGCAATTCCTGGGATATCAGGAACACCAACCAAAGTCAGTTTTGCTTCATCTCTATTAAACGCAATACCTGAAACTGCTGGCTGCTCCATACTTCCATCATCCTCAATTGTAATTAATGTACCCGGCCCCTCTTTGAAGCTTGATAAAACTCTCAAAGGCACCGCATATTTTCCTGCAAATTCGACAGCTCTAATCTGAAGCACTTTCGACCCCAAACTAGCCATCTCAATCATTTCTTCAAATGTAATTTTTTCCATTCTGCGAGCATTATCAACCACTCGCGGATCTGTCGTATATACACCATCAACATCAGTATAAATCTGACATTCATCAGCTTTCAAAGCAGCCGCTAAAGCAACCGCTGTTGTATCCGAACCACCCCGACCTAATGTCGTTATATTACCCGCTTCATCAACCCCCTGAAAGCCAGCTACAACGATCACTCGACCCGCATCCAGATCCGCCCGCATATTATGCTCATCAATACTAACAATTCTAGCTTTTGTATGCGTCGCATTCGTCGTAATTCGAACTTGCGAGCCAGTATAGGAAACCGCCTCGCAACCAAGGTGATTCAAGGCCATTGTCAACAATGCAATAGTAACCTGCTCGCCAGTAGAAACTAACACATCCATTTCACGCGGCGTCGGCTCCTCCATAATATCTCTAGAGAGACCAATCAACCTATTAGTTTCACCGCTCATAGCAGAAACGACAACAACAACATCATCGCCTTTTTCTTTAAATCGCTTAACCTTGTCAGCAACCGCTTTTATACGCTCAGTCGTACCAACCGAAGTACCACCGTATTTTTGTACTAACAAAGCCATTCAATTCAATTCCTTATACTATGAACAAAAACAAACCAGACATAACAGTATTCTGACCTCAAAGATTAACCACAAAGACCAACCTTTCAATCACCATACTAAAAAACGGACAATTATAACTTACTTTCAACCCAAAACTGAACCTTTTCCAGCGCTTGAGGCAGCTTTTCGACTTCAGGACCACCACCTTGCGCCATATCTGGCCGCCCACCACCTTTACCACCTAAAATTGAAGCTGCCTCTTTTATTAACTCCCCAGCTGGAAATTGCTTTGAAATTTCTTTTGACACGCCAGCAACCAGAACAACCTTACCCTGATCAATGGTAGACAATAGAACAACTGCCTTTCCTAGTTGGTTTTTAAGTTTATCAACCGCTTCTTTCAAACCCTTAACATCAAAACCCTCTAACTGCACAGAAACGACTTTAACACTACCAATCTCAACAGCCTGAGAAGCCAAATCCGCCCCAGCATTTGAAGCAACTTTAGCTTTTAGTTTTTCCAATTCTTTTTCTAAAGCTTTGGATTTATCAAAAAACGCATGTGTTTTATCCAACAGTACATCACGACCACACTTAAGTAAGCCCGATATTTCTTTAAGCTGACGCATGGATTCCCTATTCCACAACTCTGCCGAAGCCCCCGTTAAGGCCTCAATCCTTCTAACGCCGGATGAAATACCACCCTCAGACACAATTACAACAGAACCTATATCCCCCGTTCTTTGAACATGAGTACCACCACAAAGCTCGACTGAAAAATTATCACGCCCCATCGTTAGCACACGAACGTCTTCTCCGTACTTTTCACCAAATAGAGCCATCGCCCCCAAATCTTTAGCTGTTTTCATATTAGTTAACCGAGTAACCACCTCAGTATTTTCTCTAACATGCCGATTAACAATCATCTCAATCTCTTCAAGCTGCCCTGGTTTAATTGACTCATAATGCGCAAAATCAAAACGAAGCCGCTCAGCATTAACCAATGAACCCTTTTGAACAACATGCTCACCCAAAACCTGCCTTAAAGTCGCATGCAGAATATGGGTCGCCGAATGATTCAAAGCGGTTGCACCACGACACGCTTCATCCACAGAGGTCGACACTCGCTGCCCGGTCGACAACACCCCTTCTTCTACCTTACCAATATGAAGAAAATGCGCACCATCTTTTTGAGTATCTTTAATTTCAACAGAACCTCCACCCCAAACAAGCCGACCTGTATCACCAGCCTGTCCGCCAGACTCAGCATAAAAAGGCGTTTCTTCCAAGATCACAATACAATCATCACCCTTTCTAGCTTCTCTTTCCTCACCTGAAACCAAAACAGCCAATACTTTTGACTTACCAGCAAACTTTTCATAACCAGTAAATTGCGTAACACCTTCCACATTAAGGCTTTTATTATAGTCCACACCAAATTTACTTGAAGCTCGCGCGCGATCACGCTGCGCCTCCATAGCCTGTTCATAACCGTCATAGTCAAGCGACAAGCCTCTTTCCCGAGCAATATCATTAGTTAAATCAACAGGAAAGCCATAGGTATCATATAAGGTAAAAACAGTTTCACCAGGAATCACCAAACCTTTGAGGCTCATAATATCCTGCTCTAAAACTTTCATACCTTTATCAAGGGTTTTGGCAAACTGCTCTTCTTCTTGTTGGAGAATTTTCTCTACCTGCGGCTGAGACACCTTTATTTCAGGGTACGCCTCACCCATTACACCAACAAGCACCGCAACAAGCTTATGGAAGAACGATTCACTGGCACCTAACTTATTTCCATGACGAACCGCACGCCGAATAATTCTTCTTAAGGTGTAGCCCCGACCTTCATTTGATGGCATCACACCATCTGTAATCAAAAAAGTAGCAGAACGTATATGATCAACAATCACACGCAATGATTTTTCTTCAGAAGAAGCCCCGCCCAACAGATCCGACGCCCCCTTTAAGAGAGCTTGAAATAAATCTATCTCATAATTACTATGCACGTCCTGCATTACAGCAGTTATTCGCTCTAAACCCATCCCGGTATCGACAGAAGGCTTAGGCAGGTCTAGCGTTTGCCCATCCGCTGTACGGTTATATTGCATGAAAACAAGATTCCATATTTCAATATAACGATCACCGTCATCATTAGGGCCACCAGGCGGATCACCGGCAATACCTTCACCGTGATCATAAAAGATTTCAGTACATGGTCCACATGGTCCAGTATCACCCATTGACCAAAAATTATCTGCATCGCCTAACCGTGAAAACCGACCTTGATCAATTCCAATTTCATTAAACCAAATTTCTTCAGCTTCTTTATCATCTTTATAAACCGTTACCCATAATTTTTCTGCAGGAATTTTAAGCTCAACCGTCAGAAACTCCCACGCAAATTGAATCGCTTCTTTTTTAAAATAATCACCAAAACTAAAATTACCTAGCATTTCAAAAAACGTATGATGACGGGCAGTGTAACCGACATTTTCAAGGTCGTTATGCTTCCCCCCCGCTCGCACACATTTTTGCGAAGTGGTTGCACGTGAATAAGACCGAACCTCTTTCCCTAGAAAAGTATCTTTAAATTGATTCATTCCCGCGTTAGTAAACAGCAAGGTTGGATCATCAGCAGGCACTAGAGAGCTACTATCGAGAACTTCATGCCCTTTTTGGCCAAAGTAATTTAAAAATGCATTACGGATCTCTGCCGTCTTCATCACAACTATCACCTGTTTTTTACTTATCTATAGGAATTTTTCTGAATCAAGTCAGAAGATACGGTACTCTAACACAATATAGCCGACGTCAAAATATGGCTTTTTAAGGGATTTACAAGTTTTTGCTTTCAAGAAAAAAGAGAGCCTAAGCTCTCTTAAATATACACGACATATATACACACCAATCACGACCACCCTAAACGGTCACAGACATTAATCAGCCAGTAGTTCCAATAATTTTTCGGTGAAGTCAGAGAAGTCGTTTTGGGACACCTTCGCCGATACATCTTTTGCAACCGCCTCCATTGAGATCGACTCTGAAACCAGCTTTCTAAAATCAAACTGTTGATCATCAAACGACTTAAGCAATTCAAGAGATTTTTCAAATAACTCCACCATATCTATTAACGGTTGATTTTTCTGTATCGCCCCTAAACCCCCTCCGCCTTGCTCATAGACATCCCCAGGATTTGAATAAGTACGCACCTCCTGAGTTTGCACCTTAGATAGATCCAAAGAAAAACTCGCAATTTCAGAGGCATCAAACCCTACCTCTAATGCAGAAGCAAAAGCATCTTGAAAACTCCCCCCAAAGAACAATGAACTCACCTCACTAAGCTGAGAAAACAAATCCGCTATGGCCGCTAATTCACCCTCATCTAGCTCGCCATTCACTTCAAGCTGATAACCTTGAAACTGACTTTGCTCCAAAAGCATTTTATTTCCTGCCGACTCAAATACTTCTGCACCAGCATCTGCATAACGAATTGTAATCGTGTCACCATCTTGCGTTTTAAGTGAGAACTCAGAACTATTCTGGTACGTAGAACGACTAGATACATTATTCCCTTCTACCGCCCCACCTGAAAGAGTAGCAACCTCTTGATAAGCTTGCGCACCAGAAACATCGACCCCTTTAGTCAAAGCACCTGACTGACCTACTGACTTTTCTATTGGCCGTCCTGCTGACTGGTCTATTGGCTGATCTATTGGCTGAACTATTGGCTGAACTACAACCCCCTCACCTTGAAGGTCACCATTAAAACGCCCCTCCATTTCAGTCAAGCCACTATCTATTCGATCAAAACCTTTCCCTATATCGTCATCTAACTTTTCAGTCATCAAACCCAAAGACTCGATATCATCCCTAGCTTGAGAAAAACCTTTTTGCACCCCCTCTCGCGCTTGAGAGATCAAACTTGAAATTCGATCACTATCAGCACCCGCATCCCTCTCTGCATTCAATCTATTTTCAACAAAGCCTAAAACTTTATTGGCAACATCTAGTGGTGATGGTGGTCGAAATGAGGATGGAGAACTCTGCAAGGAAACAGGAGCAGCTTCACCAGTAGCCGATGAAAACTCAACACTTAAGGACTGAGCTAAAATTTTATAGCCGCCATCCTTGTTAACCGAAGCAACATAAAACTCAGCCTTTGCCGAGTAAAAACTTACGTTACTGGTAAACGTATCACTATCTACTTTCGAGGCCATGCCTTTTCCATGGTCATGATGATGGCCGCCAGACTTCATTCGTAACAAGTCATACCCATCAGACGATAAAAGATTACTTCCCCCAATATTATTATGCATCAGCTTGCCCACCCTACTTAAATTCTCTATGTATCTCTCACTATCGGCCAAAGAATTTTTTTCTTTAGCACATAATTTACAAATAACAAACCCATATTCAATATGGGCAGACAACACCATTTTTGTTATATTCCCCCATTCGAGAAGTCTCTACACGACAAACAGTTCTCCAACAGCAAAGATAGGCGTCAATAACTTAATGAAAAACGAATTCTCTGGACCGCACGACCAACTCATGCCAGCTTTTTTAACACGCAGACTTGCCGCCCTTTTATACGACACACTCGTATCAATCGCTCTTATGATGTGCGTAACTGGCCTCTATATGATTACTCACAATTTAGTTATCGGCGCAGAACAATACCAAGCCATCACAGATGCAGGAAAAACAACCCACGACCCCTTACTCTCCTCAATACTCTTTATATCATTATTTTCTTTTTTTGCTTATTTTTGGACTAAAAACGGGCAGACTCTTGGCATGCAAGCCTGGCACCTTCGTATCCAGAACAGCAACCACACCCATATAAGCCTACCTCAAGCTTTATTACGCTTCTTAATAGCCATTATCTCAATTGGGACCGGAGGTCTTGGTTATTTATGGATGCTAATTGATAAAAAAGACAGAACATGGCAATGCATATTATCTGAAACTGAAATTGTACGTATTCCAAAAAAATAAGAAAAAACAGAAGTAGAAGTAGAAGTAGAAGTAGAAGTAGAAGTAGAAGTAGAAACAAAAAAACCTCAGTGAAACTGAGGTTTTAAATTTTACAACGAACAATTTAGTGAGCTGAAATAGTCCAGTTCGTTGTAGATTCGAGATCAGTAATATAAAAAGACCCTATAGAGGTTCCGGTATCACCAAAGGATAAAGAACCAATATCAATATCACCTTTAAAGCGCGTATTAATCGCAATACCATCTACATAATTATCGGCAAGCGCACGACTAGTTGGGTGCATATTTAATACCGCATCTTTTACGGCATAAATTTCACGTATAGAATGCGCAAAATCAAATGATGAAGTACCATCCAAACCGGTTCGATCACCACGCTCGTTATGGATCTCCATATCCGAGATTTGTACACCCGCTATATCAATATACATATCTAGATCGGTAATTTTAGCATACGCACTCCAATAGATTTTAGAGTCAGCATCACCAGAACCCGCACCTAATGGCCCAGTTCCATCAAAACCGTTACCATTATTTTGTATATGAAGATCATCTGGCCCTAAATAACCTTGAATACCCAACTGGCTAATAAGCGTTGTGGTACCAAGCGTACCCTCACTAGGCCCACCGGAATCGATATCCAAGCCAGCAGAACCAACTTCGTAATCTGAACGCGCTAAACCAATCGCATCAATTTCAAGACGAAAATCAACAGAGTGCTCTAAAATCCCCTCAGCAGTAGTATAATCATCCGTAGAAAAACGATTAGCCGCCTGATAAACACTTAACCCCCCTTCATTCGCCCAACCGTCTGTAAAATCAAAATGAATAATCAAGTCACCATCATTGTAGACTTTTTTGTCATCTATAATTGCATCATCACGTAAGGCATCAATTCCGGAAGCAACACTGGCAAAATTTACATCAGAGTTGCCTTCATCCACATACTTCTGCGCAATTTCTCTCATCGCTGAAAAACCATAAGTCAGTGTATTGTCGCCCGTGTCGGCCCCATCACCAGCGATATCAATATCTAACCTAAGATTATCTAATAGATCACCACCCGTACCAGTGCCATTCCCCATGGAATTACCACCCATGCGAATGCCTTGAATTAACAAATACCCGGCATCATGATACGCAAACTCACCTATTTCCCACTGAGTTTCAACATCAACAGTTATACCCGCCTGACCTGTAACACCCTGTAATTCGGAGTCACCTAGCAACTTAGTCTCCGCACAAACCCCTACAGATATAAGCGAGACAGCACTTACTAGCGCCAAACGTTTAAAAGCAGCCATAAAAACTCTCCATTTAATATTATTTTAATTCCAATAAAGCATACTTATTAAGATAGTCTATCCGCCACCTTATACAACATCCTGCAGACTCATTTATCGGATATTTTAATCTATAAAACTACAAAGTTAAAGAATTTGCTTCTAAGTTAGAGACTCAACGCACACGACGCAGCAGCCAAAAACCCACAATTAAACAAACTACAATAGGTATTATCGTTGCGTAAATGGGGTTAAATCCAAAAACCAAGCTAGATGGCCCCAATAAATCCTGCGCATATTTAAACAACAAACCAACCACAACCCCCGAAAACACTCTAAAGCCCATCGTAACGGAACGGAGCGGCCCAAAAACAAATGAGATAGCCACTAAGACCAAAACACCCGTAGAAACTGGCTGCAGCACTTTTTTCCAAAAGGCCATTCGATATTCTGCCGCACTCAAATCCTGCTCATCCAAGTACTCCGAATAAGCATATAGACCTGAAATTGATAAATTTTCAGGTTTCACGATTAACACACTTAAAACAGAGGGCGACAATTCTGTTTCCCAAACCTGCACAGGAGAATAAGAAACTTCTGCCTTATCATTTAACAGCTTCGTTTCTGTCACGCCCTCTAACAACCACTGCTCGCGCTGATAGATGGCGCGTTTCGCAAAACGTGAACGCGTCAACTTTTTAGAATCGTCATAAAAATGCTGCGAAACGCCATGAAGAACACCATTGGGCTCAACGGCATTAAAATGCATAAAAACCGAGCCCTCCCTGTGCCACAAGCCCTTCTGTGAGACCACTTTAGACTCGGCCCCCAACACCACAGCCTTCTGACTTTGCGCAATTTTTTCAGTGTAAGGCGCAACAAACTCCCCCAACACCAAGCCAACACAAACAACAACAACAGCAGGCTTCATCGCACTTAATATAATTCGACCTGTCGAGACCCCAGCCGCCCGAATCACAACCAGCTCACTGTTTTTCGCCATTGCACCTAAGCCAACCAAACTCCCCATAAATGCACCCAAGGGCAAATAGTCATAAATACGACGCGGCAAGGTCATCAAAATAAACAATAAAGCATCGACCAACTGATATTTATTTTTCAGCTCATCCATTTCACCAATAAAAGCAAATAAAAAATCCAAAGATAATACTATCGCCATCACCAACAGCATTGAGGCAGCTACAGTTGATACGATATAACGATCAATTCTACGCACTTTTAGCCTCCACTATAAATCGTCTACGCCTTATACGACTCAACCACTTATCTTTCGTTAATAAGATCAACGAGAGCATAAAAAACAGCAGGTGCACCCCCCAAAGCCCAAACCAGTAAGGCAGCTCACCTTTACCAACGCTTTTACGTGCGACAATTAATAACCCCAAGTATCCAACATACATCATCATCGCTGGAAAAAGATGAAAAAAACGTCCTTGCCTTGGGTTGACACGACTTACCGATACAGCAAGCAAAGTGACAATCGGCACCAACAGCGGCAATGATATTCGCCACTGCAACAATGCTTTAGACTCAAGGTCAGTCGCCCCCCATAAATCAAGAGTAGAAATAGCCTCCTCCTTCACAGCCCCCTGCTCTTCATTTGATTCTTCTATTAACACACCATATGAGTCAAACTCAACCACATGATAATCCAGCGCACCCGGACTTCCTTCATAGCTAGTTCCATTATGAAGCTCTAAATAACGCTCTCCCGTTTGCTTATCAATACGTTGAGAGCCTGATTCAGCATAAACTAAATTATGGGTATTATTTTTTTCCGACTTCTCTGAAATAAACACATTAAACATTGTTTTCTTATCATCACTCAGGGATTCAGCATAAGTTGTACTCGCACCCGATTTAAAGCTTTGAAATTTGCCAGGAAAAAGCATTTCAAACTCGGTCAATTTTGACTGCTCATATAACAAACGCTCTACTTTCTGCATGCCCAACGGTGTAAAAAATAAACTCAAAGCCCCAACAAAGACAGCCACCACACATGAATAACCCAATGTCACCATCAACAATCTACGATTACTATAACCACAAGCATGCAACACCGTCATCTCGCTCTCAAGATACATCCGTCCATAAGCAAGTAAAATACCAATAAAAAAACCTAAAGGTAAAATCAACTCTAAAAAACCAGGTAAACGGTAAGCCATGATAGAAAACAGAACATCAGGTGAAATCCCACCCGAAGCAGCCTTAGCCAAGTACTTAATGAAACGCCCACTCATGAATACCAATAAAAGAATGAACGTCACAGCTAACATAGAAACAAGCACTTGCTTGGCAAGATATCTAAATATGATCAATGAACAGACCCTGTTTTGTATGTATATAAAGTAAAAATAAAAAAAGCATTAAATTAAAGCCAGAACAGGCCGCATTCTAAGCTGTTAAGTCAACACAAACCACTAAGTGACAGAAAAGAATTGAGTACTGCATTCTTAATACCGTAAACTCTACGTTAATTGAGATGACAAACGTTAAATTTACCTTAAAGAACATATATTAAAGGAAACCATAAATACAATGAATTACTCCTTACAAACAAACAACCTTCTCGATATAAAAAGTGACTGCATTTGTCTTCCAATTTTTAATAAGAAGGACGACATTCAGCATGAGGTTTCTGCATTATGTAAGCTAGGCTTACAAATAGATGAAGCATGCGCGAACACCCTAACCCGTGCAATTTCTCGCTATGAAATTTCGTGCGAAGCAGGCAAAGCCTTCATGCTTCCTGTCGACAATCAAAACTTTAACCGTATTTTACTTATCGGTTTTGGTGACGCGAAAAAGGTAAATACTGATACGCTAAAAAAAGCAATCAACGCCTTAACAGCACAATTACAAGACACCAACATTAAAAGCCTTTGTATTGCTTTAGATGAAGCTTCTACCGATATAAGCGCAACCCAAATCATTCAGGAAACCATGGTCGAAATAGAAAGCAGCCGTTACAGTTTTGATCAATTCAAAACTAAAAAAACGCCTGCAAACCCACTATCAGAAGTCATTTTTCATAGTGATGAATCACAACAAGCTTCAGGTAAAAAAGCTATTTTACAGGTCCATGCACAAGTAAAAGGCATGAACAAAGCAAAAGATTTAGGGAATTTGCCTGGCAATATTTGTACACCAACTTACCTAGCAGAACAAGCACAGTTGCTTGCTGTAAACAGCGATAACATTAGTGTTAAGGTACTCGATGAAGCTGACCTTGAAGCACTCAATATGGGTGCATTTCTTTCTGTTTCAAAAGGAAGTACCGAGCCAGGAAAGCTCATTATCCTTGAATACCAAGGCGGAAAAAAAGATGAAGCGCCACACGTTCTGATAGGAAAAGGCATCACTTTTGATACCGGCGGCATTAGTTTAAAGCCCGGCGCAGCGATGGATGAAATGAAATACGACATGTGTGGTGCTGCCAGCGTCTTAGGCACCATGACAGCCATTGCAGCACTACAACCCAAACTTAACATTGTGAGCATTATTGCCAGCGCAGAAAACATGCCCGCCGGTAATGCATCAAAACCTGGAGATATTGTTACCTCTGCTTCAGGCATCACCATAGAAATATTAAACACTGACGCAGAAGGCCGATTAGTATTATGCGACGCTCTAACCTATGCAGAGCAATACAAACCAGCTTCAGTGGTTGATATTGCTACCCTGACAGGCGCATGCATTGTAGCACTGGGACATTGCACCTCCGCAGTAATGGGCAATGATGACGCAGTCATCAACGAACTACTTGACGCAGGAAAACAAGCCAACGACAAAGCTTGGCAATTGCCAATTTGGGATGACTATCAAAGTCAAATCGACAGCCCATTTGCTGACATTCAAAACATTGGAGGCAAGGGCGCAGGCAGCATTACCGCTGCATGCTTTTTATCTCGCTTTGCTAAAGAATTCCCTTGGGCTCATTTAGATGTTGCCGGTACTGCATGGGTTTCTGGTGGAAAAGATAAAGGTGCAACAGGACGCCCTGTCCCGCTGCTTTTAACCTATCTTTTGAACAAAGAAGCTTCATGAAGCGAGTCGATTTTTACTTGTTAAAAAGCAGCACTTTCTCAGACCAAATCGGCTTTTGTTGCCGACTGTCTGAGAAGGCGCTTGCGCAACAAAACAAAATTCACATCCAAACAAAAGATACGATTCAAAGTGACGCGCTGAATGAAGCACTTTGGTCGTTTAAAGCCGACAGCTTTTTACCTCATGCAATCGGCCAAAACCTACCCCAAGACTTCCCCATCACTATTGATTCAAGAGCACTTGAACAACAAAACAAAACACAAAGAGACCTCCTAATTCTTTTATGCACCGAAATCCCTAGGAACCACCATAATTTTGACCGCATGTGCGTCATTATCCCTAATCAGGAAAGTGACATTCAGCTTGCACGAGAACAATACAAGCATTTCAAAAAACAAGGATTGAAAGTGAATATTCACGATATGCGGAATGAGTTACGATAAGTACTAAAAATCTAGCCCCATGAATCGCACTGCATGTATAATGGCGGCAATTTTTAACGACCTAAACATTTCATCAACTACGAGCAAGTAAATAGTGACCATGGAAAAAACCTACCAGCCTAGCGAAATCGAACAATCTTGGTACAAAACTTGGGAAGATAACGGTTATTTCAAACCGTCAAATAAAGAAGGAGCCACACCTTATACCATTATGATTCCGCCGCCAAATGTCACTGGCAGCTTACACATGGGTCACGCTTTTCAAGATTCAATCATGGATGCTCTGACGCGCTATCACCGCATGAAAGGCAACAATACCCTTTGGCAAGTAGGCACCGACCATGCCGGTATTGCCACACAAATGGTAGTTGAACGAAAGCTCGCAAAAGAAGAAGATAAAACACGCCATGATCTTGGCCGCGAAGCATTTCTAGAAAAGATATGGGATTGGAAAGAAGAATCAGGCAATACTATAACCCGACAGCTTCGCCGATTAGGTGCCTCTGTAGATTGGGATAATGAACGTTTCACCATGGATGATGGTTTTTACAAAGCAGTTCAAGAGGTGTTTGTTCGTCTCTATAAGGACGACCTGATTTATCGTGGCAAACGCCTGGTTAATTGGGACCCTAAATTACATACAGCTATTTCAGACCTTGAAGTCGAAAACAAAGACAAAAAAGGCCACATGTGGAATTTCCGTTACCCACTCGCGAATGGCGAAAAAACAGCAGAAGGAAAAGACTACATCGTCGTAGCCACCACGCGTCCAGAAACCATGTTAGGTGACACAGGCGTTGCGGTAAATCCTAAAGATCCTCGATATATCGACCTTATTGGCAAGCATATTGAACTCCCCCTAGTAGGACGACTAATTCCTATTGTGGGCGATGATCATGCAGATATAGAAAAAGGCACAGGCTGTGTAAAAATCACTCCTGCACATGATTTCAACGATAACATGGTCGGAAAACGCTGCAAGCTTCCGATGATTAACATTTTTGATAAAGACGCTGCGATTCTTGCGCAAGCAGAAGTTTATGACCTCAACGGCCACCCATCAGATGCTTATGATACAGATTTACCTGAGGAGTTCGCAGGTTTAGATCGTTTTGCTGCCCGTAAAGCGGTTGTTGAAAAATTAGATGCACTAGGTTTACTTGAAAGTATCAATGAACATGACCTCGTTGCACCTTATGGCGACCGTTCTGGCGTGGTAATAGAGCCATTACTCACAGACCAATGGTTTGTACGAGCAGCACCACTTGCCGAACCCGCGATTAAAGCGGTAGAAGATGGTGAGATTCAGTTTGTGCCCAAACAATATGAAAACATGTATTTCTCATGGATGCGTGATATTCAAGACTGGTGTATTTCTCGCCAGCTTTGGTGGGGGCACCGTATCCCAGCTTGGTACGATACTAACGGCGAAATTTATGTTGGTCGTACTGAAGAAGAAGTACGAAAAGAATACAAACTAGCCAATGACCTACCTCTCAGCCAAGATGAAGACGTACTCGACACATGGTTTTCATCTGCTTTATGGACATTTGGCACTTTAGGCTGGCCTGAAAACACCGAACGATTAAAAACCTTTCACCCAACTGATGTATTAGTAACAGGCTTTGATATTATTTTCTTCTGGGTTGCGCGCATGATCATGATGACCATGCACTTTAATAAAGATGAAAATGGTAAAGCACAAGTACCCTTCAAGCATGTTTATGTTACCGGCTTAATCCGTGACGAAAACGGCGACAAGATGTCTAAGTCTAAGGGTAATGTACTCGACCCACTCGACATGATCGACGGCATCGACCTTGAAAGCTTAGTAGAAAAGCGTACTGGCAACATGATGCAGCCTCAGCAAGCTGAAAAAATAGGAAAACGTACACGTAAAGCATTTTCCGAAGGTATTCAAGCGCACGGTACCGATGCACTTCGGTTCACGCTCTTCTCTCTCGCCTCAACAGGCCGTGATATCAATTGGGATATGAAACGCTTAGAAGGCTATCGTAATTTCTGCAATAAAATTTGGAATGCAGCACGCTACGTTTTGATGAATACCGAAGACCAGGATTGCGGACTAAACAATGATAATATTGAGCTTTCAATTGCTGACAAGTGGATCATTTCTCGTTTACAAGAAACCGAAGCCAGTATTGAAAAATCGATTACTGAATTCCGCCTTGATTTAGCCTCTTCAACTTTGTATGAATTTATTAAAAATGAATATTGTGATTGGTACCTAGAGCTATCTAAGCCAATTCTAACCGATGATACCAGTAACGAAGCACTTAAACGCGGCACTCGCAGAACACTGGTTCGCGTGCTTGAAGCTATTTTACGTTTAGCTCACCCTTTCATTCCATACATCACCGAAGAAATTTGGCAACGTATCGCCCCGCTTGCTGGCAAGTCAGGCGACACCATCATGACGCAAGCTTACCCAGAGCCCGATGCATCTAAAATAGACACAAAAGCTTTAGGTGATGTCGAATGGCTGAAAGGCGTTATTGTTGCTATTCGAAACATACGTGGTGAAATGAATATTTCACCAGGCAAAGCAATTCCATTATTACTAAGAAACGGCAATGATGAAGACCTGCGTCGTTATAAAGAAAATGAAGGCTTTGTTAAGTCACTCGCTAAACTTGAGTCAATCGTATGGCTAAATCAAGAAGAAGCCCCCATGAGCGCGACGCAATTAGTCGGTTCAATGGAAGTACTCGTCCCAATGGCAGGCTTAATTGATACTCAAGCTGAGATTGCAAGACTAACCAAAGCAATTGATAAGGCCAGCAAAGAAATTCAGCGTTTTGAAGGCAAATTGAATAACGAAAAATTCGTAAGCAATGCGCCTGCAGAATTAGTTGAAAAAGAACAAGCTAAACTTAGTGATGCTAAAAATAGTCACTCAAAGTTGGCTGAGCAATTAGAAAAAATCAAAAACATGTAAACATGATACATATTCTTGGTGCAGGTTCGATGGGTTGCCTTTGGGCAGCTCATTTGAGCCATTCAAATCCAGTGTGCTTTGTTTCTCGCAAACCAACACCTCATTCAAACAAACAGTTCATCTTGCATAAACCTTATCAGCAAGACGCATCACACTACCTAATACCATCATTTAGCATT
>Ga0209184_1001340_pt1 | contig 16817 bp, 13 predicted proteins | sample EN8Hudsemesocosm_2_FD_184627 | JGI IMG/M metagenome (GOLD analysis project Ga0209184, IMG submission 184627) | Methane-oxidizing microbial communities from mesocosms in the Hudson Canyon - EN8C Hudson Canyon (SPAdes) (version 2) | ecosystem: Environmental > Aquatic > Marine > Cold seeps | place... | reverse complement strand
AGAAGTTGCGAGATAGTGTCGATAGTATTCATAACGGAAAATATTAAACCAAAATAAAGAGTGATTGAGTCTGTGCGCTATTATAGAGATAATGCGCTTATCTAGCAAAATTTAAAATGTTCTTATGTCCTTTCAATTTGATAACCTAACACCGGAAAAACCCGTGCTAAATATTCTATATCAAGATGAGTATTTAGTTGCAGTTGATAAACCTGCTGGATTATTTGTTCACCGCAGTTTTATGGATAAAGAAGAAATTTACTTTGCTTTGCAATTGGTGCGCGATCAAATTGGCAAGTATGTTTATCCTGTGCACAGATTAGATAGGCCAACATCGGGTGTATTGTTGTTTGCCTTAACTAAAGAAATTGCTCAAAAAATGAATGAAGCTTTCGCCAAAAAGTCTAATGGAGCTAATAGCGATATAAATATTAGCTCTGGGGCAGAGCATGAGATTGAACAAAATGATGAAGCAGAATTAACAAAAATCTATTACGCTTTAGTGCGTGGACACTTGCCAATAAATGAGCAGAGTATGTTGATAGATCACTCACTCAAAGAAAAGTTAGACAAACTTGGCGATAAAAATGTAAGTCATGATAAAGCGCCTCAATCGGCGCAAACTTATTATCATGTGGTCAAGCAGGCGAGTTTACCTATTCCATTAGGAAAGTTTGATAGTGTTCGTTATTCTTTAGTTAGATTAGAGCCTTTAACAGGACGACGACATCAAATTAGACGTCACCTAGCACATTTACGTCACCCTATTATTGGCGACATCAACTATGGTGATAATAAGCAAAATCCTTTTTTTATTAAACATTTTGGCTTTAAACGTTTAATGCTTATTGCTAAATCATTAAGTTTTATTCATCCAATCACTAAGAAGGTAGTGACTATTACTGCTGAGTTTGATGATCAGTGGCAGCATGTTTTTAAAGAGTTTGATTGGTCACTAAATGCTTAAATTCAAGGTATGTAAAGTAACCAATTTTTCAAACTCTTTCATTTTACTCATGATTTGATTTAGCTCTTAGTCAATCGCTTAGCAAACACATTAGCATGATAAAAACCTATGCCCGTGTTTCTTGCCATTTTGGTGAAAATTAAATAACACCAAGGCACTAAATATAAACTTGTGATAGTTGAAAATGTTAAGCCGCCAATAATAGCAATGGCTAGCGGAGAGTATGAAGGACCATCACCACCTATTTGAGTTGACCCTAATGCTAGCGGGATCATACCTAATACTGTGGTCGCAACGGTCATTAATACGGGACGTAATCTGGTTGCGCAAATTTCGCTGATCACACTTTCTAAGTCTTCCCGTTTTGGCGTCATTTGGTTGATTTGATCAATCAATACAATGCCATTATTCACTACTATCCCCATTAATATTAAAATTCCAATCATCCCCATAACTGACATGCTAGTGCCTGTCATAAAGAAGAACCAAAATACGCCAACAATTGAGTAGATAATAGAGCTAATAATAGCGGCAGGTAGCAGTAATGATTCAAATAATGCCGCCATAACAATGTAGATCATCGCTAACGCAAGCAGCATATTGGTAACCATGATTTGCTGATCGCCTTGTTGACGATCAAAGCCCTGACCTAATTTCCAACTGTAACCAACAGGCAAATTGATTGAATCCATAGCAAGTGATATCTGTTCTTGTGCTTGTTCCATAGTTATGTCGTTTAAATTTGCGCCGATAGTTAATGCTGTTTGACGATTTTCTCGATAGATTGAGGTTAGTCTAGGCTGCACTTTAAACTCTGCAACATTTTCTAACGTAATTGTTTGTCCGTTAATTTGAGTTATGGGTAGCTTTTTTAATTGGTTTAGGGAGTATTTTAATTGTTGATCGTAAAGCAAATGTATTTTTACTTCACCATTAGGATCATGACGAAAGCTTCTTAACTCTAGGCCGCGCAGTGCAGTGCCAACAACTTGGGCCACTTCTTGAGAGCTCAAACCTATTTGACTCGCTTTAATACGATCAATAATTAGTACCATTTCTTTTTGGTGCTGAGAAACTTCGCTACGGACATCTGTTAATCCCTCAATATGGTCCAAAACAGGCACCACTTGATTAGATAGCTTAACTAATAAATCTGTTGAAGGACCAACTAAAGTAACACTTGCGCCACCACTTTTAGCACTTTGCCAGCCAAAATCAGGTTTTGCTTCGGCAAAGTTTGGCATATCTTTTCGGATACGCTCTTTTAGCTCTTTCATCGATATGTCTCGATTTTCTTTTAAAAGCAAGGTTGAAGAAGCTCTTTCTCCGCTGTAATAACTGTAGACAGAATCAATGTAAAACTCATCTTGGTGTTTATATAGATACTCTTCAAAGCGATCTACCATAGCTTCAACATGTTCAAGAGGAAACTGTCCTTCAACATGGTAACGCATGAATAAGCGAGTACCGTCTTGATTGTCCATATTGTCAGAGGTGATTTCTCCCATGGGAAATGCTGCACTGACTAAAATTAATAGTGCAATTACGCCAGTAATTTTAGGGTGCGCCAATACCCAAGTTAAACTGCTTTTATAACGAGCTTGGAAACGTTTATTTTGGGATTTATTCCCTTTAGCTGCAGTTTTAGCTATCGATGTAGTATTGCTTAGCTTATCTAGCGAGATTTTACTTAATAATAAGGGCAGTAGCGTTTTTGCTATGAGTAATGACGCGGCCAGTGAAATGCAAATAGCAATTGCCATATGTTCTAAAAATACCGTTAACTGTACTTTTTCACCAATAATATTGGGTAAAAATACTATCATGGTAGTTAATGTACCCGTCATCACGGCCAGTGATACTTTATTAACGCCTTGTAATATGTTTTGTCTTTTTTCTTTTTTATTTGCGCTAGGAGTTTTTTGATGCTGAGCTGAAATAGATTCGGTAATAACAACTGAATTATCTACCAGCATACCAACAGCTAACAATAACCCCATCATGGAGAGAACATTAAGAGAATAACCAAGTAAGTACATGACTGCTAGTGTAATACAAATAGAGAAGGGTACTGAAGCAACAACTAATAGCGTCGCTGTAGTATTGCGCATGAATAAATATAAAACGGCAAAAGATAGCAGAGCACCAATTCCGCCAGCTGTTAGCAAATCAGATAAAGAATCGGTAACGCCTTTAGCTTGATCTTCCATCATGAAGATATTCACCCCTTCAAACTGGCGACTATCGCTGATGCTGTCTACCAATTTTACTACTCGGCCAGCCACTTCAACTAGATTAGCACTAGACTCTTTAAATACATTAACGCCAATGGCATAGTTACGATCAAGGTGGCGACCATCAATACGCTCAGGTTGCTCAAAATCAACGGTGGCAATATCACCAAGATATACATTGTCTTTAACTTGTAAGGCGCGAATGTCATGAAGTTTAGTAAATTCACCCTTAGGGCTAATACGAATGCTTGCTTGTTCAGACTTAAGAGAACCCGCATTAATAGTGAAATTCTCTTTTCTTAACATCAACGTGAGTTGTTTAATATCAATATTGTGACTGGCCATTCTATCGCTAAGTAAGCGGATAGATATTTGCCTAGGATCAACCCCATAAAGCTCAACTTTTGATATACCGCTTAAACGCTCAAGTGGCTTTTTTAAATAATTATTTAATAACTGATAGCTATTTTTTAGTTCACGTTCACTCGAAATACGCAGCGTAAGAATTGGCATATCTGCAGTGGAAAACTGGTAAACAAATATTCGCTGTAAATCTTCGGGTAGAAGGTGGCGAATGGCATCAATTTTTTCTCTTGCTTCAATAGATTTACCCGTTAAGCTACTTTCCCATTCAACTTCAATGCCGATTTGAGTGCCGTTTTCAGTTGAGGTGGAATTTAAACGTAATATGCCACCCATAGTTGATAAGGCTTCTTCTAGCGGCTTTGTTACCAAACGCTCAACTTCTGCAGGTGTTGATGCTTGATAAGGTGCGTTAATCATCATTTCTGGAATATCAATGCTAGGCCATTTTTCTAATGGTAATAGTTGCGTGGCAGCGAAGCCTGTTAACAGCATAGTTAAACATAACATTAAGGTTGTGACAGGTTTTCTTAATGCCAAAGACGTTAGGTTCACTGACTTACCTGCTTGAGCATCACTTCGCTTTCCATTAGTTTGCTCAGCGCTATTTATCTTTGAATGTTTAGACACTAGCAGCCTCCGCTAAATCATTATTCCTTTTAGTTTGACTTACTTTACTTTCGTCATCTTCTATACTCTCAAATTGCTTATAGTCAAATAGTCGATACAACACTGGTAAAACGATTAGTGTTAAGAAAGTAGAGCAAAGTAAACCACTGATAACAGTAATAGCCATCGGGGCTCTTAATTCAGCGCCTTCACCTAAACCAATAGCCATAGGGACTAAACCTAGAGCTGTCGTTAGGGTGGTCATAATGATGGGACGAAGACGCGATGTTGCTGCTTGCTTAATAGCTTCAGTCTTATCAGAGCCTTGAGCACGCAATTGATTAATTCTGTCTACTAAAACAATCGCGTTATTAACGACAATACCGGCTAGCATGATTAAACCAATAAAGACGATTACACTGATATTAGTGCCGGTGAAATATAATCCGTAAATAGAGCCGACTGCCGCTAATGGCACACTAAATAATATCAATAGTGGGTGTAGTAGAGATTCGAATTGCGATGCCATGACTAAATAAACTAAAAATATTGCTAACGTTAATGCCATTATCATTGAATCAAATGACTGCTGCATTTCTTCACTCTGACCACCAAAGGTTGCAATGACAGAAAAAGGTAACTTAAGTTGTTCTATTAGTGTTGCTGCGCTTACAACGGCACTATTTTGATCGCCTATAGCTATATTAGCACTGATAACGGCGACACGTTGTTGGTTAACTCGGTTAATTTGTGCTGGCCCCACTGTTTCGACAATATTACTAATACTGGCAAGCGTTATAGGATGGTTACTGCCAGGGTTAATCACCAGCTCTTGCAAGTCAATAATCGAGTCACGCTCTTTAATATCACTGCGTACTAATATATCTATCTTTCTATCTAACAAGGTGTACTTGCTAGCAACATTACCACCAACCTTTACTGCCAATAAACGCGCAATATCAGGTGCATTTAAGCCTAATTGGGCAATTTTTCGTTGGTTAAAGTGAATAGCAAGTTCAGGCTGTCCTTTGCGCTGACTATTAGCAACATCAACAAATATTGGTGATTTGTCCATAAGCTGAGTTAGATGTTTAGCATACTTTTTTAACTCATCTAAATCATAACCCGCTAATTCAATGCTAATAGGTTTACTAAAGGTAAATAACTCTGGACGATTCAGTGAGGTAGTTGCGCCAACAATACTGCGCGCGTATTGTCTTATATCACCCATCACTGCATTTTCGTCACTGCTATCATGTAACATCACTTGTAAACGGGCTTGATGCTCGCCACCTTTATCACTACTGCTGGTCATTAAGCTGCCACGTCCTGTTAGCGAATAGGTGCTTTTAACTCTATCGTCGGTTTGTAGCTTTTTGGCAATTAAGTTAATAGCTTGATCTGTTTTTGCAAGCGGTGTTCCGGGTGCTAATTCTAGATCGAAGTAAAATTCACCCTGAGATAGTGGAGGAAGTAATTCAACACCTATTTTTGGAAAAATTAGTGTGGCAGAGGAAGCAAATAATAAACTGATTATTAGGGTTTTAATGCTATGGTTTAAAGCTAATGATAATAGCTGTTGATAAAAAGCAGCTAATACATCAAAAAGATAATTAAAGCCAGTGGATAATGGTTTCATTACTAATGACAATAACTTAACCATGCCGTGAAATATTAATAAAATAAGACGCATAACTAACATGGGTACGTAAATAAAAATCACTTTGAATGGCAGGCCTATCAACCATGCTGCCTTTTTAGTCATAGGTAGTTGTTTAAAGGGAAGTTGCTCTTTTGATGAACTTTCACTCCCTGTATCATCTAACTGTTTTATCTGTCTTGACGCTAACATAGGTATTAATGTTAATGCTACAGCCAAAGAGGCAATTAAAGCAAAGGCAACGGTCATGGCTTGATCGGCAAATAATTGACCAGCAACACCTTCAATAAAAATTAGTGGAACAAAGACCGCAAGAGTGGTCAATGTTGAAGCAATAATAGCACCACTAACTTCTTTAGTACCCTTCCTTGCCGCTTCTATAACACTTAATCCTTGCTCTTTGTAGCGAGAAATATTTTCCAGCACAACAATTGCATTATCAACTAATAAGCCTGTAGCTAAAGCAATGCCACCAAGTGACATAATATTTAAACTGATGCCATTTCCATACATCATGTTGAAGGTAGCGATAACGGATACGGGAATTGAAAGTGAAATGATCAGCGTTGGCACTATCGACCGCAAGAATAAATAAAGCACTAACATAGCGAGTAAGCCGCCAATAACTGCGGCAGACTTAACTTCATTGATGGCATTACTGATAAATGTAGATTGATCGTAAACTACAGTCAATTTATGACTATCAAGTGTGTTTTTTTGCATGGCAGCAAGCTTGTCGTTAACTAACTTGGCAACTTGTACTGTGTTAGCATCACCTTCTTTATAAATGGCTAACTCAACGGCTTCACCTGCGTTGATACGGGTAATGTCAGTGCGTTCTTTGTAGCCATCAACAACGGTCGCGATGTCATTTAAGTAGATTATTTTATCATTTTCACGATAAACCACTAACTCGCCAATTTGATTGATATTGGTGAACTGATTGAGAGTGCGCACTAAATATTGAGTATTGCCATCAATTAGTTTTCCTGCTGAAATGTTAATATTTTCGGCATTAATTCGGTTAATGATTTGCTGACTGGTCAAATTTAATTGTGCTAGTTTATGTTGGTCGATAATAACTTGGTATTCTTGCTCTAACCCGCCACCTAGCTTAACTGAAGCAACACCTAATAATGATTCTAGCTGGCGCTTAATGTCATATTCGGCATAAGTTCTTAGTTTAGTTAATGCAGCGACAGAGTTATCTGTACTTTGTAGACCAAGGCGAATAATAGGGTCTAATGAGGGATTAAATTTTAGAATGAGCGGTTTTTCAACATCTAAAGGCAGGGTGATTAGATCTATTTTTTCACGCACTTCTAAACTGGTGAGGTCCATAGCTGTTTGCCATTCAAATTCTAGTAAAACATCAGATTGACCAGCCTTTGAAATAGAACTTATTTTTCTCAACCCTTTTACTACACCGACCGCTTCTTCTATCGGCTTAGTGATTAATTGTTCTATCTCTCCCGGTGCAGCGCCAGTGTAGTTTGTGCGAACTGTGAGTGTTGGATAGGACAGCTCGGGCAATAAATTTACCGCCAAACGAGACAGCCCAACTAATCCAAACAAAATCACTGCAAAAGTAAACATCCATACAGTAACTGGGCGCTTTATTGCAGTATCAACTAAACTCATCATTATTCCTTAAATAGTCATTATTGTAGTGGTTAGCACTATTTCTAGTGGATTAGTGCGCTTTTACAATGGCTGTTTCGTCATTTGCTAATGAGTCGTCGTCTTCTGTAGAAGTATTGCCGTTAAGCACTTCGACTAAAGCATCCGCTTTTAAATTATGTTGACCATTAACTACGACAGAATCACCTTCTTTGATGTTGCCACTGATTTCGGTTAGTTGTCCTTCAATAAATCCTTTACTTATTTGTACTTCAATTGCTTTGTTATCTCTTACTAAATAAATTTTGCTGTTATTGTCTAGGGTGATAATAGCGTCGCTTGCGATAGTAAAGGCATCATTATGTGTGGCAAAAGTTAGCGCAATTTGTGCGAACATACCCGGTTTTAACTCTTGCTCATTGTTATCAATAGAGAGGATGACTTTGAAAGTCCCGCTTTTAGGATCGATTACCGGTGAAACTGAGCGAATTTTTGCTTGGTATATTTGATTTTTACGAGCGCTAAAGTTCAAGTTAGCTTGTTGATCTAGTTTAACATTACTCAATTGATGTTCAGGTAAGTACACCACGGCTTGTAAGTTAGTTGAATCAACAATGTGAAATAGTTTTTGATAACCTTGGGTGAAATATCCTGGTTTTACATATCTGTGTGAAATGAAGCCTGAGATAGGAGCAATAATTTGGCTATCTTGTAAATCTAATTCAGCGAGTTTTCGAGCAGCTACGGCTGCTTGATGCTGATATTTCAGTTTATCAGAAGCTTGGGCGCTAACCAGTTTTTTCTCAGCCATTAAATACAGGCGTTGTAACTCTTGATTAATGCCTGCAAGTTCTGCATCGGCTTTATCAAGTGCTAATTGATAACGACGAGGATCTATTTCAGCTAAAACCTGTCCTTTCTCAACATAATCTCCTTCTTCAACACTTAATTGTTCAATAATCCCGGTAACACGAGTGATAATATCAGCTTCAGTTCGAGACTCTAGCGTTGCTGTAGTGTGGAAGTTAGATGAAATACTGTTGCGTTCTATGCTAGCAACAGAAACAGGGATGGCGAACTCTTTCTCTTTTTCTTCGGTAACTTTAGCTGTTGTTTCACCACAGCTAGCTAGAAAAATAGTATTGAAAGATAAAAGTGAAATTAATAGTGCTTTTTTAGTGTTAATAGTTAGCATTTGTTTATCCATAGAGTGAAACTATTTTAATTGTATTAAAAATAGCACACGCTATGCCAACAAGTGATAACACTTATGTAACAATGAGTTACAAATATTAACAGTTTGAACTGATATTTCTGTTAGTGAAAAAAGTTATTATTTGGTGAATTTACTCATTTTTTATGAAAATTTGATTCGTTTAATTCGGAGCACTTATACTAATGGCATTTATATCTTGTGAAATTAATTTTGTATAGGCATTCTCAGTTCTTGTATTTGATTCGTCTGAGCTTTTCTCACCTTTAATTTCTACCCCATAAATATTATAACTAGCTCTTTCTTGTGCGAAAGCTATCATCATTGCTTGGTCACCTGTCATTGGTCTGTTTAAAAGTGATATCATTAATTGATAATCAGCAGGCAATGGTTTTTTTATAGTATCCCGATTAGCTGTGGTAAATTGGTTATGAAAATTTTCATTGATAAACCCTCGGGCATAACCATTATCTGAAAAATAATTATTGCTAAATTTTTCGGTAGAACTACAGGCAAATAGAAATAAACAGAGAAATAAACTAATACTGTTTTTAATAGTAGGTAGATTTAAATAGGATAAATTTAGAGAGTACATAACAAACCTTCACAGCAAAATAGTTTCTATAACTATGAAAGGGCAAGTGTTATGCCAACTGAACTTTTGATATGTTGTTATTGTTTTGTTGGTTTTTTAACTTATTGAAAATAAAGTTTAAATCATGTATTTTTATTTTTTTTATCATGAACGCACAAGTGCTTTTTTAAGTTCAAATAGAACACTCATATTTGATTGAATTATAACCGTCAATTTTTTGCTACTTCTATTTCATTATTTTTTAATTGTTATTAATTTTCAGTCAATAGGGTTTCCTCTAGCCACTTTGTGAAAGCGATAATAGGTGCGTAGCCTTGTTTATCATTTGGGGTTACTAAATAATAACCACTGTCAGTGCTTAGAGGCTTATTACAGATAGTGATAAGTTCACCACGTGCAAGTTCATTTTGAATTAAAAACTTTGGCAATAGTGCAATACCAAGCCCGGCAATCGCTGCATTGGTTGCAATTGAAAATTGCTCAAAATGCATTCCTTGTCTTGCTTTGTTTTGGGTACTAGCGCCGTTAAATTTAATTTCATGATCTTCAAACCAATGTTGCCAATCATCGGGTCTGGTAGATATATGAAGTAAAGGCTGATCAACTAAGCTAGCACAAATATCATCAATTTTATCGAATTCAGCTTCATTAAATAGTTTTGGAGAGCACACAGGGATTGATTCTTCCCCCATCAAAAATGAACAACTTGCATGAGGCCAGTTATTTTTACCAAAATGTATAGCACAATGAACATCTTCTAAACTGAAATCAAAAGGAGATAATTTACTTACTGTGTTTATGGTGATTTGAGGGTTTTTCGCTAAAAAATCTGGCAATCTTGGCATTAACCAACGTGATCCGAACATAGGCAAAACTGCAATATTGAGCACACCACCTGTTGGGTTGGTCATGATATTTAATGTGGCACTTCGAATATGACTTAATGCGCCGTTAATTTCTTTTGCGTAAACTTTTCCTGCTTCAGTTAAGCAAATTGTTTGCTTATGTCGTTGAAACAAACTTATTGATAACTGTTGTTCGAGTGCAGTTATTTGTCTACTAATAGCGCCTTGGGTTAGTGCTAGTTCCTTAGCAGCAGCAGTAAAACTACCTGTTCTAGCTGCGGCATCAAAGGCTGCTAACATACTTGTACTAGGTAATAAGCGTTTTGAGTGAGGTATATTCGTCATTACATTCTTTATGATATTAGTTTACTAACACTTAAGTTACTTTTATTGTCCTACTTTTTTCAACCAATGTCATTACAAGAACTCATGACATAATGAAATATTGTCGTTTGCAAGTGCACAGCTATTAACCGAGTATGTCCATACAAAATTCAAGGTTATAGAAATAAGGGGATTTAAATGCCAAATTCGAATGCAGAGCAACAAATCGATGTTGTTGATCCAAAAACATTAAAATCAGAAGGGCAAGCGTGTCAACCAAGCGGTGCTGTTCATCTTCGTCAAAGTGGTATTGATGATGTAACCGCGTTAGATGTTGATCAAATGCAAGATATTTATGGTTATGATGAAGAAACTCGTCAAATTATTAAAGATGAAAACTTATTGCCTTTAGGCTTATTAAGTCGTTTACATGCCTCGTACCCTGAGCATTCAGGCTTGATGGACAAAGAAGCTCATATGTTTGATGAAAAAGATCAATACACAGGGCTTTCTGGTTTTAGAAAAGTGGTTGAAATCCTAAAGGCTAATAATATCAATATTGGTTATATTGAAGAGCGTGAACTTTTTGTTGAGGTATACCGTTTCTTAGCGACAAAGCATAGTTTAAATAGTATTGATTGGACCAACTTTTATGAAGACTCCGTTTTTCAGTTAGTAATGCCACAGCCAAATATGATCAACAAGAAAACTGTTGCACAATATGCGGGTGCAGATATAGAAGAAAAGAAAAAAATTGTCAGTGATTACCAAGAACAAACCAGCCCACATGATGGCAATCAACAGCTAAACAAACCTTGGTTTGAAAATGAACAAGGAGAAATTGAATTTCTTGATGGCTCTCAGCATAAATATCCGCAATGCCAGTTGATTTTTGATAAAACGACACAAAACTGTTTCTCATTTTGTACTTATTGCTTTCGTCATGCGCAAGTGCGTGGTGATGAAGATATGTTCATTCAAAAAGAGATTGATCAAATTCACCGTTACTTAAAAGTTCATAAAGAAGTAACAGATATGCTTATTACTGGTGGAGACGGTGGTTATATGCCTGCTAGCCGTTTAGAGCAATATGTTACGCCATTAATGGAAGACAGAGAATTATTACACATTAAAACTGTGCGTTTAGCGACCCGATCGTTAACTTTTCAGCCGGAAATGATTTTAAGCCCTAAATATGACAAGATGTTAGCCGTATTTGATAAGTTGCATGAAAATGGCATTCAATTGGCTTGGATGGCGCATTTCTCAACACCACGTGAGTTATTAAATCCTACTACTATTGCCGCTATTCGTCGTTTACAGCGCCACGGTGTTGTTATCCGCAGTCAAAGCCCAATGATGAACCATATCAGCTTGTTTGAGAATAAAGATGGTAGCATTGATATTGATAGAAGTGCACAAAACTGGGTAGACTTAGCTAACATTATCGGTACTATGTTAATTAGCTTCCACTCGATGTACTGTGCCCGTCCAACAGGTGAACATCACTACTTTACTGCACCGCTTAGCGCTGTTAGTAAAATATTTGATAAAATTTACCGTGCTTTACCTTCTATTAACCGTCCATCGCGCCATATTTCTATGACGACATCTGCAGGTAAAATTTCAATTATGGGTGAATGTGAAGTGCGTGGAGAGCGCGCTTTTGCTTTAATGTTCACTGAAGGCAGAAACATGGAATGGTTAGATAAAGTATTTTTAGCTAAATACGATGAAACAACCAATGATGTGAAATTGTTAAAACCACTTGAAGGAGACACTTTCTTCTTTGAGGAAGAGTTAGCACAAATTGAGCATGATTTAGCTGCAGCCTTAAATAACCGACTTAAATCATAGTTTTACAAGTGTTTACCTAGTAGTGCTGAATTATTAACTTTGGGTTCATATGAAAACCAGCTTTACGCTGGTTTTTATGTTCAGGATGAACGGTATGTCGCGGTGCCAAGGATGGCAAAGAGCGTGTTATTGCTTATCGATAATGCTAGCTATCAGTTTAGCTGTTTTTTCAGGTTGCTCAAGAGGGAACATATGTCCACCTGGAGTTGTCGTTAGCTGAATGCTTTTATTTAATTTTGCAAATTTTTTAAAAAAACTGTGAGGGCAGACATCAGTCTGGTCAGCATATATCAAACTTGCAGGTACTTGCAGTTGATTTTTATAACTTGACAGGTTTTCGGCTAAGTTTCTAAATATATCGGCTTCTACTTGCGAAGAAAAAACTAACTCTAATTGTTCGTTTCGCTCAACAATACCTTGGCTGACATAGTCTTCCAAACATCGCCTGTCAAAATTCTTGAATAACTGTCTGCGAGCAAATAACTTGGCTATATCAGTACCTAATGGCCATTGTGTCCTCCTTATTTTTGCTTTACCAGCAGGACTAAATTTATCAATAAGTCGCGTTTTTTTTATAAACTTTACTGCTAGTGCTGGACCCCCTGTTAGCACGGGAGGGTCTAACATGATCAATCCTTTAAACAGTTTAGGTTGTTGGCAAGCAGCAATGAAGGAGATAACGCCACCAAAGGAATGACCAACATTAATAACTTGCTCTTGCTGATGGATTTCGAGTTGCCTTTTAACATAATCAATAAGTTCATCAACTAAAGGCTGCCAGTTATCTTTTACAGGGTAATGATCATCATGGCCATATTTTTCGTGTGAGATAACTTGGTATTTTTCTGGAAAATAATTGAATAGAGTTTGGTAGCTTCCTGCTGGAAAGCCATTAGCGTGAACAAAATTTATAAGTGTTTTTGACATATAGGAATAATTAACTATTTAAAATAACGAACTATTAGGAAGTTAAACGCTTGTTTGAATTTTGTCAATGTTCAATTTGATAGTAGAGCAGCTATCTTTTAAATAAACATTAAAAAACCCAGCTAAGCTGGGTTTTGGTAGTGAACAATTTACTTAAGAAAGGGTGTTAAAATTCTTCCAACATATACTCTAACGAGTCTTCATATATTTTTAGTTCTTTTTCGAGTTGGAATTTATCTCTTAACTGTTCAATTTCGCGCCATTTTCTTTTTTTACTTGTCGCGGCTTTTCCTTTTGCGGGTTGACTAACTGACTTTAACACTCGGCTTAAATTATCCATAAAAGTACCCCTTAATAGATTTTCTGTAAAAACATAAATCAACTGCCCCTTTTTAATACCATATTTTTTAATTGATGCAAATAAAAAACGCATATTTTTTAACAAAAATATGCGTTTAAAGTATGCTTTATGATGATTGTTTGGGCAGTAACTACTGCTTACAGCATCTGTGTTAATTGCTTTTCAAGTTTAACTTGGTCAATAGCAAAGTTACGAATACCTTCACTTAACTTTTCAGTTGCCATAGCATCATCATTCATCTGCCAGCGCCACTGCTCTTCAGTAAGAGGTGCTTCAGTTGAGGCTGTTTCATTGTTACTTTGAACGCTAAGCTTTTGTTCAACACAATCATTACTATTTGCTAATTCATCCATTAGTTGTGGACTGATAGTTAATCGGTCACAACCAGCAAGGGCTAATATCTCACCTGTATTTCTAAAGCTGGCACCCATTACTACCGTGTTATAGCCTTTGCTCTTGTAATAATTGTAGATACTCGTGACAGATACAACACCAGGGTCTTCATCACTTGGATACTCAGTACGACCAGTGTCTTTTTTGAACCAATCAAGAATACGACCAACAAATGGAGAGATAAGATAAGCACCAGCTTCAGCACAAGCTCTTGCTTGTGCGAAACTAAACAACAAAGTTAAATTACAATTAATTCCTTCTTGCTCAAGCTGTTCTGCGGCTTTAATACCTTCCCAAGTTGAGGCCAGTTTGATCAAGATACGATCATTACTAATGCCTGCTTTATTGTACATTGCTATTAATTTATGGGCTTTAGCAATTGAAGCGTTAGTATCAAATGAAAGTCGAGCATCGACTTCAGTTGAGATTCGACCTGGAACTGTTTTTAATATTTCTAAACCAATTAATACAGATAATCTATCTGCCGCATCAATAACTTGTTGGCTAACATTATCTGATTGCTCTTTTGCCCATGAAACCGAGTCGCGTAGTAAATTTTGATATAACGGTAATGCTGCTGCTTTTAACAATAAAGATGGGTTTGTGGTCGCATCTTGTGGTTGAAATTTAGCAATGGCTTCAATATCACCTGTATCGGCAACTACAGTGGTCATTTGCTTTAATTGTTCTAGTTGAGAAGGAGGATTTGTCATGATGAGGCCTATAAATTTTGCTAAAATAATAATTAATGAATATATATGATGAAATATTACTACATTAATTTGATAAATGTACCCCTTTAACCATTATTTGTTTAAAGTTTTAGTGATTTTTCAAAATTCAATGCAATGGCTAATAATTCGTTATGATTGCTTCTCTTACTTGAATTAAAGCTATATTATAGTTTGCATTATTAAATTTATATAATTATTAAGACGAAGTATATTATGTTACTTGTTGTTTCTCCTGCAAAAAAACTAGATTTCGAATCTCCTTTGGCAACAACTCAAACGAGTCAAGCAAGTTTGCTTGAGCATAGTGAAATATTAATAGAGCGCTGTGTAAAACTTTCACCAGATCAAATTGCTACGTTAATGAAGTTAAGCGATAAACTTGCAGGGCTAAATGCGGCACGTTTTGGGGAGTGGACGCTGCCATTCACTACTGAAAATGCTCGTCCAGCCGTGCTAGCTTTTAATGGTGATGTATATAGTGGTTTAGATGCTGCTTCATTTAGTGAAGATGACTTTGATTTTGCTCAGAAACATTTTCGCATTTTATCGGGTTTGTATGGTCTGCTAAGGCCATTGGATTTAATGCAAGCGTACCGATTAGAGATGGGAACTAAACTTGATAATATTCGTGGTAGCAATTTATATCAGTTCTGGGGTGATATCATTACCAATGAACTGAATAAAGTATTAACCGAGCAGAAAGACGATGTGTTAATTAACTTGGCATCAAATGAATACTTTAAAGCAGTAAAGAAAAAATCATTAAATGCGACAATTATTACTCCACAATTTAAAGACTGGAAAAACGATCAATATAAAATGATCAGCTTTTTTGCCAAAAAAGCACGAGGCTTGATGGCACGGTATATCATTCAAAATAAATTAACAGACGTAGAACAGTTAAAGAACTTTGATTTAGCAGGTTATCAATATAACAGCGACTTAACTCAAGGTAATGATTTAGTATTTACAAGAAAAGAAATATAAGGCTTCATTAGAGGTTTATTGATCTACTTTAGCTATGTCAGTTTCTTTGGCTCCGCCAGCAATCGCTGCAGCAGTTGCAGATTCTTTGGAAATTCCTGACTTGATGGCTTCCGATATTATTTCACGAGCCTTGTCACCAGTAGATGAGTATATAGCAACACTGACAACTTCTGTATTATCAGGTGAAATTCTTAATGTATCTCTAACAATGTTTACTACTTGATCAGGTAGCGCTTTTATTGCTACAACTAGAATATCAAGTATTCTTCCTGGGTAACTTAGCATTGTGTCGTCAACGATATGCTTTGCCATAAGAGGCTCTGTTATTATTGCTACTCTAACAATGTTCTCTATGTCTAACGGATTATGTGAAACTGCAGCATTAACAATTTCTTTAGCGTAAGCAGGCTCTTCACTCAAAGCAAAACTGATAACATCTTCGCTTTTGGCTATATTAGATCTCAATATTATATCGATAACATCACTAGTTAAAGCTGGCTCCGCACGTAATGCACCACACATAATTTGTTTGTATTCTTGAGGGTATTTAGCAATTGCTATTTTTAAAACAGATTCTATTTTCTCAGGGTAACTTCTAAGTAAGGCCTTAACACTTTTTTCTATTGCCATTTCAGAATTTATTTGACGTTGCACAAGCTGATCGAATAAATCAGAAAGTACTTCTGTTTGTCGATTTTGAATTAGAGTATGTGAAGTGCTGTAAGCAGGAAACGAAAAACATAAAACGATTGAGCATAAAAAACATAAGTACTTCATTGAGGCTTCCAACTAATAAATAAAAACCCCTACGCATTGTTCCATCAATTTGAGAAGCGAAAATAATCACATGCAGACAAGTAAATATAGCGTTACTGTTATATATATAACAGCATAAATACTTATAAGTCTATGAGTTAGTCTATTAAACCTACATTTAGTTCAATTAATCTTCGAACAAATAAAAGTTTTAAAATAATGCTTGATCCTTTTCAAAAGATCTCTACAATGCGCTCCAGTTCCAAGGGGTTCAGGCAAAAAGCTTAACCAACTGGATGTTTTGATAAGTTATCTACTTTCATTTACTGAGTATTAGCTAACTAAACGTTTCAAAATGAATTGTTCTAAAGT
>Ga0209184_1001333_pt1 | contig 16871 bp, 15 predicted proteins | sample EN8Hudsemesocosm_2_FD_184627 | JGI IMG/M metagenome (GOLD analysis project Ga0209184, IMG submission 184627) | Methane-oxidizing microbial communities from mesocosms in the Hudson Canyon - EN8C Hudson Canyon (SPAdes) (version 2) | ecosystem: Environmental > Aquatic > Marine > Cold seeps | place... | reverse complement strand
GGGTTAGTGTCTGTTAAAGATCAGTGGGTAAAGTTCCATTATCCAAATGGCTAATGAACCGCCCTGTGCGGATCCGCATGCAGGGTGGTGTGGGGAGAGCTGGAGAGAAACCAGCTCTTACCCGATTGTCGGATTTTCGGCAACAGATAGTTTTGGTCAGATTCTCCTGAGCGTCGCGTTGTCGGGCGCACGTTAGTGCGCCCGACAACAAGTGATTGTCTAGGTAACTAGTTACAATAAACAAAAAACTCAGCCATACCCAAAGTACCTCTGAAAACCTATAACTCTAAACAAGTTAATATGCATTTCATACAAGATAAATGGGTATGGATAATATTCAGATTAATGCTAAATCAGTACATATAGGCAGTTTAACCACACTTACTTTCACCGCAATTCAAACAAGTCATACAGCCATCCATTAATACCATTGCCTTAGTACTACACTTTACGCACAGCGTAGCTTTATCAGGAAAAGACTCTTCACTATCCTTTGTTGCTTTTGTTTCACCATGCTTATCTTCAAACTCTTTACGTTTTTCTGATAAGTATTGTTTTTGGTGATCAGTCATTTCTTCTGTTTTGATCAAACCTATAAACTTCATGTGTGACTCAATAGCTGATCCGATTTCTGCTACTAGTGATGGCATAAATACTCCACCTTTTTTAAAATAGCCACCTTTTGGATCAAATACCGCTTTCATTTCTTCTACTAAAAAGGTGACATCTCCACCTTTTCTAAATACAGCTGAAATAACTCGGGTTAATGCTAAGACCCATTGAAAATGCTCCATATTTTTTGAGTTAATAAAAACCTCATATGGACGGCGTTCTTCATGTTCTGTCCCCATATTTAACACCATATCATTAATGGTGATATACAGCGCATGCTCTGATTGTGGGGTTTTAATTTTATAAGTAGATCCTAGTAACACTTCAGGGCGTTCTACATTTTCATGCATACTCTCTAAAGCTACCTCTTGCTGTTCATTTTCTTTAGCTTGATCTTCTTGTTTAATTACTTTGTAAGAAACTATTTTTTTTGTGATTTTATGTGTCATTAGAATTTTCCGTAATAGCCTTCTTTAAGTGCATCAAACAAATTGGCGGCTGTATGCATTTCGCCGTCATACTCAATTTCTTCATTACCTTTTGCTTCGATAACATGGCCATCTTCTAAGGTAAATTGATAAGTCGTTTTTTCCAGATCATCTTCTTTAACTAATACGCCTTGGAAAACTTCTGGGTTAAAGCGGAATGTTGTACACCCTTTTAAACCTTTATCATAAGCATATTCGTAGATTGATTTAAACTCTTCATAAGGAAAATCAGTCGGTACATTGGCTGTTTTTGAGATAGATGAATCTATCCAAATTTGCGCGGCTGCTTGTACATCAACATGTTGCTTTGGCGAAATATCATCAGCTGAAATAAAGTATTCAGGCAATTTCTCTGCTGGGTTTTCGCTAAACGGCATTGCATTTTCATTGATTAGTTTTCTGTATGCTAATAATTCAAATGAAAAAACATCAACTTTTTCTTTGGATTTTTTACCTTCACGAATAATATTACGTGAGTAATGATGCGCAAAGCTTGGCTCAATTCCATTACTTGAATTATTCGCTAATGATAGCGAGATAGTACCTGTTGGTGCTATTGAGCTGTGATGAGTAAATCTAGCACCCTGCTCTGCTAATGCTTTAACTAGTTCTGGCTCTTCTGTTGCCAATAGTTGCATATAACGGCTATATTTTGCATGAAGTACTTTTCCTAATACTTTATCGCCTTTTTTGTAGCCGTCTTTTTTCATTTCTGGACGTTTATGTAACATTTCACCTGTAACGGTGAATTCTTGTTCCATAATGGGTGCTGCGCCCTTTTCTTTTGAAATTTCTAGTCCTGCTTTCCAACCTTCAATCGCTAAAGTTTTAGTAATTTCTTCAGTGACTTTTAATGATTCAGCTTCACCATATTTCAACCCTAACATCGTTAGTGTGGAGCCTAATCCTAAGTAGCCCATGCCATGTCGGCGTTTACTGATAATTTCTTCACGCTGTTTTTCTAATGGTAGGCCATTAATTTCTACTACGTTATCAAGCATACGGGTAAAAATCGCAATAGTTTTACGATAAGTGTCCCAATCGAAAAATGCTTCACTGGTAAATGGTTTTTCTACAAAACGTGTTAGGTTAATTGATCCTAATAAACAACTACCATAAGGTGGTAATGGTTGTTCGCCACATGGGTTTGTCGCACGAATATTTTCACAAAACCAGTTGTTATTCATTTCATTAACTTTATCAATTAAGATAAAGCCTGGTTCTGCATAATCGTAGGTAGAAGACATAATAATGTCCCATAAACGACGTGCTGGCATTGTTTTGGTGATTTTACAGGCAACTAGTCCATCATCATTAATCACATAGCCGTCTTTATTTGGTAAGTCACGCCATGCGATCACTTCTTTATTGTTTAAGTCTAATTCATCCATGACTTTTTCTTTCTCTGTAATAGGGAAAGATAGCGCCCAAGGTTTATCACCTTTTACTGCTTCAATAAATTCTGTGGTGATCAATAAAGATAGGTTGAATTGACGTAAGCGACCATCTTCTCGTTTTACACGAATAAATTCGACTACATCCGGGTGCGCTATATCAAATGTTGCCATTTGTGCGCCACGTCTGCCACCTGCTGAAGAGACGGTAAAACACATTTTGTCGTAAATATCCATAAACGACAATGGGCCTGATGTGTATGCCCCAGCACCTGATACATAAGCATCTTTAGGTCTTAATGTTGAGAACTCATATCCAATTCCGCAACCCGCTTTTAAGGTAAGCCCTGCTTCATGCACTTTACCTAAAATATCATCCATAGAATCAGCAATAGAGCCTGATACGGTACAGTTAATCGTTGATGTTGCAGGCTTATGCGCTTCTGCACCGGCATTAGAAACAATACGCCCTGCTGGAATTACACCTTGGCGTAATGCCCATAAAAATTCTTTTTGGTGCTTTTCTTGTAGGCTTTTGTTTTTTTCTACACCAGCCAATGCTTTAGCGACACGTTGATAGGTTTCATCAATTGTTTTATCAATGGCTTCACCATCTTTAGTTTTTAAGCGATATTTTGTATCCCAAATATCTAGCGAGGCGCTTTGTAATGGAATATCTGTATCGTTATTAGAGACGATATGAAGCTTTGCAGTCATTAATAATTTCCTTGTATGTTGGTGTTTATAGGTTATGACAGTATAAATTCACATGGGGACAAAACCGACGCAATGTGGATATATAGTGTTTTTTAGTAATTTTAACACAAGATATAGTGCTTGTTAAAATTTTGCCACATATTTATTACTGAATTCTGTATTTTCAATAACTTAGAATTCCCTTAATAACTTTAGGCATAAATGATTTTAAATAAGCCATTGATTTATCATTTATGAATACAGCTACTAGTCTAAAAAAACTATCCCCAACTCAAAATAAGTTTTTACCCTAAAAACTAACTCATAAAATAGTTTCAGTTTTATTACAAATATTAGTTGCAATAGTATTTCTCTACTCTATATTTATACTAATTGTTATAGTTTTTATATTAAAGACACACACTCCTACCTATATATTAGGTAGCAACTCTATATAATGACTTACAGGCAAACAAATTGAACTCATTGCTATAACAAGCATCACATAGTTTCTATTAGGTTTTTTATCTTTTTCAAAATGAAGTCGGAGAACACTTTTTAATGGCTAATAAAATCAGCTTATCTCAGTTTATTACCGAACAACAACGCAAATTATCTACCGAAACAACTGGCGAATTAAGCGCTCTGCTTAATGATATTATCACCGCTTGCAAACAAATCTCTCATTTAGTCAACCAAGGCGATTTAATTGGTACCTGGGGCAGCGCTGATTCCGAAAACGTACAAGGTGAAGTGCAAAAGAAGCTCGATATTATCAGTAATGATTATATGGTTGACGCACTTAAATGGACTGGTCATCTTGCTGGAATGGCCTCTGAAGAAGAAGATGATCCTATTGAAATACCCGAACAATATCCTCGTGGAAATTACCTTGCCTTATTTGACCCCTTAGATGGTTCATCTAATATTGATGTTAATTTGACTGTAGGTACTATTTTTTCAATTCTACGTTGTGATCACGGTATAAAACCAACAGTTGACGACTTTTTACAAAAAGGCAGTGAGCAAGTCTGTGCTGGTTTTGTACTTTATGGTCCATCAACTATGCTGATATTAACAACAGGAAATGGTGTTAACGGCTTTACCTTAGATCAAGAAGTGGGTGAATTTTATTTAACCCACCCTAATATGAGTATTGCAGAAGATACTCAAGAATTTGCTATTAATATGTCCAACCAAAGGTTTTGGGAGAAACCAGTACAGCAATATATTGCTGAATGTGTTCAAGGCACAGATGGGCCGAGAGAAAAAGACTTTAATATGCGCTGGATTGCCTCTTTAGTTGCTGAAGTATATCGGGTACTTACCCGAGGTGGTATTTTTATGTACCCTTATGACTTAAAAGACCCAACTAAAGAAGGTAGATTGCGTTTACTTTATGAAGCTAATCCGATTGGCTTTATTGTTGAACAAGCAGGTGGTCTTTGTTCAACAGGCCGTAAACGTATTATGGATATTGACCCCAAAGAGATTCATCAACGTGTACCGGTTATCTTAGGTGCTAAAAATGAAGTTGATCGTATTATTTCGTATCATAAGGAGTTCGATTCATGCAAATAGATGTTTTTAATGGTGATGCTGATGGTATTTGTGCATTAATACAGCTACGACTAGCTCAGCCAGCTAAGTCACAATTAGTGACTGGTTTAAAAAGAGATATTCAATTATTAGAAGATGTAAAAATTCAACATGGTGACGACGTTACTGTGCTTGATATTTCATTTGACAAAAATAGCGATTCTGTTGATAGATTACTTGATGAAGGTGCTAACATTTTTTATGTTGACCATCATCAACACGGTGAGATTCCCGATCATAAACACCTAAAAACATTGATCGATACTGATGCAAATACCTGTACTAGTTTATTGGTTAATGATTATCTAGAAGGGAAATACCACGAGTGGGCTATTGTCGCTGCTTTCGGTGACAATTTATTTGAGACAGCTATTAAATCAGCCTATCCTCTTTCACTCTCTAACAATCAGTTAGAACAACTTAAAATGTTGGGAATTTGTATTAACTACAATAGTTACGGTACAAGTTTAGCTGATTTACATTTTTCACCCGATTTGTTGTACCAAGAGTTACAAGCTTATTCATCGCCATTTGATTTTATGGCTGAAAATGAAGAAGTATATGAAAAATTGCTTGCTGGATATTCTGATGATATGAGTAATGCTGAGCATATTACAGCTGAACACCAATCAGAAAAAGTAGCTGTTTACATACTGCCAGATGAAGCTTGGAGTCGTAGAGTAAGTGGTGCTTTTAGTAATGATCTTGCTAATAAGAACCCTGACCGAGCGCATGCTGTTGTTACTATTAATAGCCAAGGTGCATATCAAATCAGCGTTCGATCTCCTTTAAATAATAAAACAGGGGCAGATGAGCTTTGTTCTTCTTATCCTTCTGGTGGCGGTAGAAAAGCTGCTGCAGGTATTAATAATCTTGCAATAGCTGACTTAGCTACTTTTATTACTGCATTTGAAGAAAAATATAAATAGTTCTTTTAGATATTAATTAGTAACAACCTTTTGGGGCGCAGGTTTTAGTGTAAAAGCAGGCTAAAGTCTGCGCCCCAATAACAGATAGGTTTTACATGGCTCTATACAAACCAGTAAATCACCAAGTTATTCTTATCGATAAAAGTCTTAACTATTAAATTAAGCTTTTGTAGCCTTGATAAAACAAAGTGGAATCAAGGTTTATCTGAGATTTTCCTTGATTTTGTTTCACTGCATCAAGGCTACACTTTCTACTCTCTTTAACCTGTGGTTAATTAATAGTCATGAAAATTTATATAAGCTTTATATGAAAATAGGCATACAAACTTGGGGTTCTAATGGAGATATAAGGCCCATGATTGCACTAGCTAATGGCTTGCAAAATGCAGGGCATACCGTGACCCTGGTCGTTAGTAGTCTTGATAACAGAAATTACCAAGCAGAATGTACTGAATACAATATCCCTTATCGGCAAACCCCTGAGAAAATAGATTCTGATTTAGAGGACTTTGCTCAAAAGTCATTTAAAATGAATACGGCGCAATGGTTAACAGCCCTACTCGACTCTTATTTCTTTCCTTATGAAGATGCTATTTATCAAGCATCGAAACAATTAGTCGCAGATAATGATTTAGTCATTGGTCACCATTTTCTTTACCCGCTTAAAATTGCCGCTTACAAACAGAACAAACCTTTTTATAGCGTTATGTTTTGTCATGCAGTTGTTCATACCGCCAGTTTACCTCCCTTTAGATTTCCTAATCTTGGTAAACGGTTTAACCTTATTCAATGGCGTTTAATGGATATTGCTTTTGACTTAATCTTAAAAAACAAACTGACTAGGCTGTGGAATAATGAAGGGCTACCAAAAATAAAACACATTTTATCTAAACTATTAACTTCAGATACCTTAAATTTAGTATCTGTTGATCCTGTCTTTTGTCCAACATTTAATGAGTGGGCTCCACAACACAAGGTATGTGGTTTTCTTAATTTACCTACACAAAATCAAAATTGGCAAATAGACCAACAATTACAGTCCTTTCTTGATTCTGGCCCTGCTCCCGTTTATATGACTTTGGGAAGCTTACAACAAGCAGTGCCAGAGTGGAGTATGGAATTATTTATTGAAGCTACTCGTTTAGCCGGTTGTCGAGCTATTATTCAAACCAGTTCTAAAAAATATCTAGCAAATACCCAGCAAGATAATATCTTCTTTATAGGAAGACACCCTCATCAATTATTATTTAAACACTGCGCGGCTATTGTTCATCATGGTGGTGCAGGCACTAGTCATTCGGCATCACTTTGTGGTCGTCCCTCCATTGTTATGCCATTTATGGATGAACAATTATTTTGGGCAAAAACACTGCAACAACTTGGCTTAGCAAGTAAGCCATTATCTGCAAAACATGCTAATGTAAAACAATTAGCATCTCGTATAAAAACCATACTTTCTAATAAAAGTTATCTGATAAATGCTGAAAAATTAGCCAGTAACATCAACGATAGACAAGGGGTTGAAAACGCTGTCGAGTTAATTGAAAAGCAGTATCAATTAAAGAGTTTCTATTAATAGTATTGCTCAAGCTCAATTTTCTCCATAAAGAAAAAGAATAAAGATAAGATATTTATTTTATTCTCCTCGGCAATTGCTCCTGCATTGCTCTACTTACCTACATCCCTGTAGGCATCACCCCAGCCCTCTCCAGCAGGCGAGGGAGCAAGAGACGTTCTCAACCTGCTGTTATTTATAAACAATAAAGTTGTGTAGATCCCTATGCTTTAACAAAGAGAGCGCCTAAAACTTAACTTTCAATCAATACAACCGCTTGAACAGCAATGCCTTCTTTACGACCCTCAAATCCTAACTTTTCTGTTGTCGTTGCTTTTACATTAATAAAGTCAATATCAACTAATAAGTCTTCTGCAATATTGCTACACATAGCGACAATATGAGGTGCCATTTTTGGTGCTTGGGCAATAATAGTAATATCTGCATTAACTAATTTATAGCCTTTTTCTTGCACAATACCATAAACATGGCGCAATAAAACGCGGCTATCAGCCCCTTTAAATTCTGGATCTGTATCAGGAAAGTGTTTACCTATATCGCCCAATGCAGCAGCACCTAATAATGCATCTGCTAGCGCATGTAAAACCACATCACCATCTGAGTGAGCTTCTAAGCCTTTGTCATAATCAATGGTTACACCACCTAAAATAACATCACCTTCGTCAATAAAACGATGTACATCGTAACCTTGGCCTATTCTTATCATTATTGATGCTCCATATAAAATTGTGCGAGTGCTAAATCTTCAGGGCGGGTGATTTTTATATTATCCGGCCGACCTTCTACTATCTTGGGTTGTAACCCTTGCATTTCTAATGCACTGGCTTCATCTGTTACTGCTGGATTACCTTCTGCTTCTTCCAGTGCTGATTTCAACATACCATAACGAAACATTTGTGGCGTTAAAGCACGCCAAATAACACTTCTATCAATAGTCTCAGTTATATTGATACCATCAACATTTTTTAATGTGTCATGTGATGATAAAGCTAAGATACCACCGACATCATCATTTTTTAATGATTCAATTAGAAAGTGAATATCTGTGCTAGTTAAACAAGGTCTTGCAGCATCATGTACTAATACCCAATCTTCATCAGAAGCTTGATCTCTTAATGATTTTAATGCCGATAAAACAGAATCAGCTCTTTCTTTACCACCAGCAGCAGTAATAACTTTCTCATGTTTTGAACATTCAAGTTCTGGCCAATAAGGATCTTCTTTAGAGACTGCAACTGAAATTGCAGAAAACACTTCTGCTTGTAGCAATCGGCTGAGGGTTTGCTCTAATACTGTTTTACCAGCTAATGGGAGATATTGCTTAGGTCTGTCTGCTTGCATTCTTTTACCAACGCCAGCGGCAGGAACAACAGCCCATATTTTTGCTTGAGTCATTTATAGTGCCTCACTTGGGTTATTAAGCAGTTCTTGATAATAACTATCAATTTGGTTGCAACTTAATAACTTTGGTTTGTTTAGATTATGAAGGGATGAGTTCTCAATATCGTTAAGTGACTTTTTTAATGACAAAAATATTAAATTGATCAACCTATCTTTTATTGCTTCTTTAGAAGGCTCAATATCAACGACAATAAAATAATATTTCTCTGTCCGGCGATATTTTTTTGTTGTTACTTTGTTAAACTGGATAGAATTATCTTTAACAATACAATCTAAAATAAAAAGACTATCTATAATTTTCCCTTCTAGGTCAAAGTCTTCAATTTTCTTCTGAAAGTTCCTAGATTTATCTCGCTGAATAAAAATTTTAAAGCCTTTAAGCTCAATAAAATCTAAGCGATTTAATTGAGGTATTATTTTTAAAGCATCGGTAGATTTAGGTTGTTGTAATGATTTATTAATTGCAACAACAGTTTCTTTTGTCTTATCAAAATCAATAACCTCTAGTGTAGAGTCTAAACAACAACTTTTATCTAATTGCCCTAGTTCACTAAGCTCAAAAAAGCCTTTAGCTAGACCCTGCTCTATCAACATATCAAGCATTTCAATCAACCCCAGACTAGGTTATGTAGAGGTTCTGCCAGTGTTGTAAAGATTTTATTAATGTCATTAGTAACATCATTAATTTGAGAACTTTCTCCATCACTTTCAGTTAAATAGAAAGCAGTTCTATCTTTAATTCCAAATTCTTCACTAAAAACACTCAATGCTTGAATAATTTCGGGGCTATGAGAGGTAATTAATACGGGGATATCATTTTTTACTAAAGCAACAATTAGTTTCGCATACTCAACTTGCCATTTTGGATGCAAATGGATTTCAGGTTCATCAATAATAAGTAGGCTTCTTTCATCTAAAAAGTCAGCTTGAATTAAAAGCTGAATTATGCCAAAAGATTTTAAGCCTGTAGCCGTATTAATTGATTTAAATTTTGTATTTTCATTTTTATTGAAATAAAAATCTTTTTCTTCTTTACTAAAGGAAAAACCTTTCCCTTTAGTAATACTATAAATATCTTGAATTAAAGACTTTTTCTCATCGGAAATAAAAGAGAAATCAGTGTCCTGAAATGTATTCTCATACTCTGCACTTTCTAATTTTGAAACCAAATCCTTTGTATGTAAGGCTACCCTTGTTCGTCCCATTTGAGAGATTCTTTCTTTTTTACTCTCTGGCATTTCAAACAAAGTAGATGCAGAACGAATCAAATCATACATTTGTAAAAAGATGGGCGTTTCAATAAAAGTTACATCATTCAGTGACATTTCATCATGAAGCGCTAATGTCTTTATTTTATTATCATTGATAGAAACATCTAATATATTACTAATACCTTCCGTAATATTAATGACAGAATCAATATTACTATTTTTTGGACTTAAGTCTTGATAAAATTCAGAAATAAAAGCTTTAGTTAAAGCCCTTTTTATAATAATATTTTTATCTTCTTCTTTTTGAAGAATTTCTTTTACTATTCCAATAAGGTTTATTGCTTTATCACTATAATCAAGCTCTTCTAATTTAGTTATTTTATAGTTAACCAAGGAATCCAATTCATCCCCTTGACTGTCGATTAATTCTTTAAAAAAAGCCTTAGGAGTAAATTCTTGCTGAATTATTATAGAATCAACAAGATCAGCTCCCTTTCTTAAATTAAAATAAATCTTTTCTATTAAATCAAGGACTCTTGAGTTTTTACTCTCATTCAAGTCCTCCTCATAACGATTAAATGCCTTAACTAAAGAAAAAATCAGCTTCCCAACGGTACTCTTCCCTGTATCATTTTCACCAGCAATAACGGTTAAGCCATCTAATTTAATATCTGCAGAACGAATCATGCCAATATTTTCAATTTTCAATTTCATAGACTGAGCTTTCCTCGTTCCCATGCACTGCGTGGGAATGCATTGAAAGACGCGCCTGCGTCTCGGAACGCAGGCGCGTTCCTGTATGAGTTACCACGCAGCGCGTGGGAACCAGTTGAATTTATTCTATTACTTGAAAAAAAGTTTCATTTTCCTTAACCATCCCTAATTCATAACGGGCTCTTTCTTCAATAGCCTCTTCGCCTTTTCGTAAATCTAACACCTCTGCATAAAGCGCATCATTACGTTCCTTTTTTTCCTTGGCTTCTTTAGTCAGAATATCTAATTGCTGTTGATATTCTTTAACTTCTTGTCTACCACCATCACCCAGCCACAATCGATATTGTAACTGGGCAATAAGTAGACATAATATGGCTATAAGAATGATAACAAAATCAATACGACGCTCCTTTTCGACTTTCGTCTGACGCCTATCAATATCCGCTTTCCTTCTATCGCCTATCATTCACTTTTATAGCATTTTAAATGCACTACGACCTGCGTAAGTTGCATTTTCGCCTAACTCGTCTTCAATTTTCATTAGACGGTTATATTTAGCTATACGATCAGAACGGCTCAATGAACCTGTTTTGATTTGACCAGTACCTGTAGCAACTACTAAATCAGCAATTGTTGTATCTTCTGTTTCACCTGAACGATGAGAAACAACAGCACTGTATCCTGCGCCAGCTGCTTTGTCGATTGCTTCTAATGTTTCAGTCAAAGTACCGATTTGGTTTACTTTGATTAAAATTGAGTTAGCAATGCCTTTATCAATACCTTCTTGTAAGATAGCTGGGTTAGTTACGAATAAATCATCACCAACCAATTGGATTTTACCCGCTAGTTTTTCAGTTTGAACTTTCCAACCGTCCCAATCATTTTCGTCTAAGCCATCTTCAATAGAGATAATTGGATATTTTTCTACCCAGTCTACAAAGAAGTCAGTCATTTCATCAGAAGTTAAGCTTTTGCCTTCAGCATCTAATACGTATTTACCACCTTTATAGTATTCAGAAGCAGCAGCATCCATACCTAAATAGATATCTTCGCCCGCTTTGTAGCCAGCTAATTCAATCGCTTCTAAAATAACTTCAATCGCTTCTTCGTTTGAAGAAAGGTTTGGAGCAAAGCCACCTTCGTCACCAACTGTAGTTGCAAGACCTTTACCTTTTAAAACTTTAGCAAGGTTATGGAAAACTTCAGCACCGTAACGGATCGCTTCACGGAATGATGGAGCGCCTACAGGTAAAATCATGAACTCTTGTAAATCAACACTGTTATCAGCGTGTGATCCACCATTGATGATATTCATCATAGGAACAGGTAATACAAATTTACCGCTAGTGTTTAAGTAACGGTATAAAGGAATACCGCCTTCTTTAGCTGCTGCATGTGCTGCTGCCATAGAAACACCCAAGATAGCGTTAGCACCCAAAGTAGCTTTGTTGTGCGTACCATCTAAATCGATCATTTTTTGATCAAGTGTTTTTTGATCTGCAGCATCCATACCGATGACTGCATCACGAATAGTTGTGTTTACGTTAGCAACTGCTTTTAAAACACCTTTACCTAAGTAACGCGCTTTATCACCATCACGTAATTCAATTGCTTCGCGCTCACCTGTTGATGCACCTGATGGTACCATTGCGCTACCTACAACACCTGATGCTAAAGTAATTTCTACTTCAACTGTCGGGTTTCCACGTGAATCTAATACTTCACTTGCTTTAACATCTACTATTTCAGCCATGTTTTCCTCTATAAAGTTGTTTCAATTAAGCTGTTTGCTTTAACAGCTTGGTCGATGGTTATTAATGTTTCTAATAATTCTTTCATTCTATGTAATGGCCATGAATTAGGTCCATCACTTAATGCTTCTTCTGGTTTTGGATGTGTTTCCATAAACAATCCAGCAACGCCAGCCGCTACGGCAGCTCTTGCTAATACGGGTACATGTTCACGTTGACCGCCTGAAACAGTTCCCTGTCCACCAGGCAACTGAACTGAGTGAGTAGCATCAAATACTACGGGGCAATCTGTTTTACGCATTTCTGCTAGAGAACGCATATCTGAAACTAAGTTGTTATAGCCAAATGATGCACCACGCTCACAAACCATGATTTGCTCATTGCCTGTCGCTTTAGCTTTTGCAGCCACATGCACCATATCCCAAGGTGCTAAAAATTGACCTTTTTTGATATTAACTGGAATGCCTTGCTTTGCTACATTTTGAATAAAGTTAGTTTGTCTTGATAAAAATGCAGGTGTTTGCATAATATCAACAACTGAAGCTACTTCAGCTAAAGGTGTATCTTCATGTACATCAGTTAAAACTGGTACGCCAATTTGATCTTTTACTTTTTGTAGTATTTCTAAGCCTTTTTCTAAGCCTGGGCCACGAAAACTATCATGTGATGAACGATTAGCCTTATCAAAAGATGATTTATAAACAAAAGGAATGCCTAATGCATCCGTTAATTCTTTTAGATAACCTGCTGTATCTATTGCCATTTGTTCGCTTTCGATAACACAAGTACCTGCTATCAAAAATAAAGGTTTATCTAAACCTGCTTCAAAACCACATAATTTCATTATTGTTCGCCTTTTTTATGCTTAGCTGCTGCTTCAACAAATCCTGAAAATAAAGGATGCCCTCTACGAGGTGTTGAAGTAAATTCTGGATGAAACTGACAAGCTAAAAACCAGGGGTGATCAGCTAACTCAATAAACTCAACTAATCGACCATCCATTGATTTCCCAGAGAAAATAAGCCCAGCTTTCTCTAGTTGCTCAAGATATTTATTATTAAATTCGTAACGATGACGATGACGCTCGGTAATCACATCTTTTTGATAAGACTGATGAGCCAATGTTTCTGGTTGCAAACGACATTTTTGCGCACCTAAACGCATAGTGCCGCCTAAATCTGAATTTTCATCACGCGTTTCAATTTGTCCTGCTTCATCCATCCATTCAGTAATTAATCCAATAACTGGGTGGGGAGAGTTAGGTAAAAATTCTGTACTGTGCGCGCCTTCTAGCCCAGCTACATTTCTTGCAAATTCAATCACCGCTGATTGCATCCCTAAACAAATACCTAAATAAGGAATATTATTTTCACGTGCGTATCGTACGGTAGCAATTTTACCTTCTACACCACGTTCACCAAAACCACCCGGGACAAGGATAGCATCAACACCTTCTAATGCTTTAGTTCCTTCATCTTCAAGCAACTCAGAATCTATATATTTAACTTTAATTTTATTACGTGTTTTTAACCCCGCATGTATCAAAGCTTCATCTAATGATTTGTATGCATCCGAATGATCAACATATTTACCCACCATGGCAATAGTGACTTCTTCTTTTGGATGTGTGATCGCTTCGACCACGTCTTTCCATTCAGATAAATCAGCAGGCGGCACATCAAGGCGTAATTGGTCGACTACAATATCATCCAAGCCTTGCTCATTTAATAAAATGGGAATGCGATAAATTGTGTCAGCATCAATTGCAGAAATAACCGCCTTTTCAGCTACATTTGTAAACAATGCAATTTTACGACGCTCACTCGCAGGGATCGGTTTTTCAGAACGACAAATCAAGATATCTGGTTGAATACCGATAGTTCTTAATTCTTTAACTGAATGCTGCGTGGGTTTAGTTTTTAATTCACCCGCAGACTTAATATAAGGAACCAAAGTAAGATGAAGAAAAAGTGCTTTGTCTCTGCCTTCTTCAATCCCTATTTGTCTAATAGCTTCTAAAAAAGGTAAGGATTCAATATCACCTACTGTTCCACCTACTTCAATTAAAGCAACATCTGTACCTTCTGCACTGGCATAAACACGTCGTTTAATTTCATCAGTGATATGAGGAATAACCTGTACAGTAGCTCCTAGGTATTCACCTTTACGCTCTTTTCGTAAAACATTTTCATAGACCTGACCCGAAGTAAAATTATTCTTTTTACCCATGGTGGTTTTAAGAAAACGCTCATAGTGACCTAAATCTAAATCTGTTTCTGCGCCATCTTCTGTAACAAATACTTCACCATGCTGAAAAGGACTCATGGTACCTGGATCTAAGTTGATATATGGATCAAGCTTAGTCATGGTTACTTTGAGGCCACGTTCTTCAAGAATTGCAGCCAAAGAAGATGCTGCAATCCCCTTTCCTAACGAAGAAACAACACCGCCCGTAATAAATATGAATTTAGTCATATATATGAAATTATCCCTTCCAAAAATCAGTTAATAAGTAAAATTTAAAACCGTTTATTCTATCATTACTTACATTAGTTTTCTGATTTTATTATTTCCTAAAAGGATATTATCTTCAATCTAGACTAGCACGCCATTATGCTGTCACTATTTCCTTTACCTCTTCATTTTCTACTAATAAAACAACACTGGCTAAACTTTGAAATATACCGTGTTCCACAACACCTGGCGTACCATTCAATATAAGGTTTAATTGTTGACTATCAATACTGGACTCAAAAGCCATATCTAAAATAAGGTTACCCATTGAAGAAACTGCTAGCCCTCCACCTCCATTAGATCGAAGCTCACCTTGCCCACCTTGCTCTTCAAGACACTTTTTTACCATTTGCCAAGCAAAAGGCATTACTTCAATAGGAATTGAAAACTTTTCACCAATCTTAGCAACCATTTTGCTTTGATCAACCAAGACAATAAATTGCTTACTTGACCTTGCTAATAACTTTTCCCTTACCAAGTCAGAGCCTTGCCCTTTCAACAAGGTATTATCTGGAGACACTTCATCTGCACCATCCACATATAAATCTAAACTTTGAACCTGTTCAATTGAGGCTACAGACAAACCTAAGGATTTGGCTTTAATCATACTGACAACAGAACTTGCCACTAAAGTAACTTTCAGCCCTTCATTTTTTATTCGACTAGCTAGTGCGTCAATAAAACAATTTGCAGTTGATCCCGTCCCCAAACCAACGGTCATGTTATTTGTGACTATATCAGCAGCGTATTTTGCTACTTTTTCTTTATCATTCATTCAGCCCTCCTCAACTTAATTGGAAGAATAGGTTCCGCCTAAAAATACGGAACCTATAAATAATTTACTTATAACTGTTGAACTTTTTCCAACATTGCTTGTGCATGACCTTCATGAGAAACCCCATATAAAGCCTCTGCCAATACGCCGTCTTTAGTGATAATAAACGTTGATCTTAAAATGGCCATTTTCTTTACACCATTTTTTTCTTTTTCCTGCCATACATCATAACTTTCACAAACCTCACCGCTTTCGTCTGCCAACAAATCTAGCTTTAGATCAAATTTATTGATGAAATCAACATGACTAGAACAAGAGTCCTTACTTACTCCTATAACCACTGTATCAAGCGCTGTAAATTTAGCAGCTAACGCAGTAAAGTCATTTGCTTCTATAGTACATCCAGGTGTGTCATCTTTTGGGTAAAAATACAGAATGACATTTTTCTGTCCTTTAAAGGAAGATAGCTCAATAACTTTACCATCTTGGTTTTTAGAACTAAATGCTGGTGCAATTTGATTATTTTCTAACATAAAAAATCTCCTAAGGATTATGTGATGGGTCGCATCTGATTATTACTGAATTCTAGATACATTAAAACCATAGATTTATTAGTAAATTAAATAGGCTCTCCCTCACTGCCATTAAGCTTAAGGAAAACCCAGGGCAATCGTGCTTAAAAGCACTTGAAATTATAATTTAGATGAGGTATTAACCCTATCATTTTGATTTTAAATGACAAAAAAATAACAACCTCTATTATCCACCATTTCTCAAGTATACAAACCCCAAGAGTTAACAGGCAGAAAAAGCATCAGTTGCAAGATATATTTTTTATCACACTTTGTGCAGTCATATGTGGTCCAGATAACTGGGTCACCATTGAAGAATTTGGTGAAGCCAAGGAAGACTGGTTTCGGTGTTTTTCAAGATAGTTTTCGCCTAAATATTTCTAGTCGGTTTTTTCCACTCAGTCTGGGTTAAAGTTGGGAATAACGTATTAACTCATTGAGCGATGCTTTCTTGCTATCAGACAATGAGCTCTGATTTTTTAAAAAGGTGTATTTGTGCCCTTTTAACTCATCCGCTGAAAATCAGGGAAACGGAGCGGAGCGAAGTGATGATTTTTAGTCCGCAGTAGGCCACAGGGAAATTTGCCGATTCGACGTGTGCGATAGCACGCGAGAGAAGCAAAAATTTTATCCCGATAA
>Ga0209184_1001332_pt1 | contig 16888 bp, 11 predicted proteins | sample EN8Hudsemesocosm_2_FD_184627 | JGI IMG/M metagenome (GOLD analysis project Ga0209184, IMG submission 184627) | Methane-oxidizing microbial communities from mesocosms in the Hudson Canyon - EN8C Hudson Canyon (SPAdes) (version 2) | ecosystem: Environmental > Aquatic > Marine > Cold seeps | place... | reverse complement strand
GACGCAACACCGTGCAGCAATAATAACGTTGGGCCGGTACCTTCATCGCGATAATGGATAACAAGGTCGTCCACGGCGAGAAACTTAGAGGTTTCATCAGTATATTTTTCAGTCAGTTCCGCCAAAGGGTAATCAGAGATCCCCATAGAAGCACAACCGTGCAACGCCATTAAGGCAGGAATTAGAACAAATTTAAGCCACTTCATTGTATATATCCTTGTTATCGTTATTTCGTTATAGGATGGTGAGCTATAGAATGAGCCGACTTTACCACAGCAATCGCTCTAACCCAATTCTATGATTGACAAAATAGTAGTAGAATAGACCTTATTTACATTTGAGCCTTTTGAGCATTAGTTTCAGGACGAATTACATGGCGTTATTAGACAAAATTTTAAAACCTTCAATTTTTAAACCAAAATGGCAGCACAAAGACCCTGCCATTCGCAAAGTAGCTGTTGAGGGCTTAAGCGACGAGAAGATTTTGGTTCAAATTGCTGAACAAGATAGTGATATCAGCATTCGTGCTTTAGCACTTTCGAAGATTAAATCCCCTCAGCAACTTGCTGTATTTTTAGTTTGCGAACACGCTGAGTTACGCCAACAAGCTCAGCAGCAGCACCTGACACACTTATTGCCCAATCAAAGCATCAATGAATTAGCGACGATCAGTAATGATAACGATCTGGTTAATATTGCTACCTATACCCAAGATGACGAATTGCGCTTAGCCGCCATTAATAAACTTGGCAGTGAAAGTATTCGTTTAGACATTGCCAGCAATAACCCTGTTGCCAAAGTCCGTATGGCCGCTGCCCAAGGCTTGGTAACCAGCGAGTCATTGCAAAAACTGATGCAGATTGCACAAGGCAAAGATAAAGCGCTCTACCGTTTTTGCAAAGATCACCTAGCAGCGAGTAAAGCCGTTGAAGATACTGAAAAAGCTCGCCAAGAAAAAATAGCGACGGCTATCAGCAACGCACAACATATTGCGAAAAGCGCCTACTCTCCTGAGTACAATGGTCGCCTACAATTATTGAAGCAAAACTGGACAGCATTTGATGTTCAGGACTTGCAACAACAGCAAACTTTTAATACGGCACTCGTTAAGTGCGAAGATACTTTAGCTGAACACATTGCCGAAGAAAAAGCCGTTCAAGACAAACTAGTTGCTATTGCTAACGCCAAAAAAAGCTTCGTTACCTTACTTGCTCAGTTAGAAAGCATTGAGCTTAACGAGCAAGTATCTGAGCAGTTAAAAGATCTTGAACAACAGTGGAATAGCGCGAAGCAAATCAGCAAGCCTGATACTGCTCAAAACAAAGCATTTGAACACACTCTTCAAGCTTGGCTTGCCTTAGATAATACCCGTCAACAGCTAACAGAACAGAAAGATACTTTTGCAGCGCTAATTGAGCAAACTCAGAAACTGGAAAAAATCAGCGTCAGTAAAAGTCAGAACCTGCAAAAAGAACTGACCAACACATTAAGGCAGTTACCTTGGAAAGCTGCTGAATTACAACTCAATATCGAGACCCCTGCTCTACTTACCGATATTGATAATGCATTGCAGCTTGTCATTAAGCACAATCAAAACTTGAGCGCACACGAAGCCGATAGCTCCAAGCAGCTTGCTAAGTTACTAAATGAATTGGAAGGCCACATAAATGAAGGCCATCTAAAAGAAGCGAACAAGACTCACCAGCATGCATTGCAAGCGCTGAAGAAAATAAGCCAGCAAGAAGCCAAAAAGTACCAACGCCAGTATCAGAGTTTAACAGCTCAATTAACGGAAATTCGTGATTGGCAAGGTTACGCTGCAACGCCTAAAAAAGAAGCACTTTGCGTCAGCATGGAAGCCTTAATCGACAGCGAGATGGCACCAGAAGCATTAGCGGATAAAATTAATACCTTCCAGCAAGAATGGAAAGCCATTGGCCCTATAGCCGGTCAAGATGACAAGGTATTCTGGAATCGTTTCCGTACGGCCGCTGATAAAGCGTATTTACCATGCAAGGCTTATTATGCCGATATGGCAAACCAGCGTCAGCAAAATTTAGTAAATCGTCAGGCACTGATCGTTCAGCTGACTGACTACGAAGCTAATATGGATTGGGACACAGCTGATTGGGGGATCGTTCAGAAAACCCTCGATACCGCCCGTGAAATTTTCCGCAGCTTTTCTCCGGTTGATCGTCACGAACATAAAAACAGCCAAGCCAGCTTACAAACAATATCAGATAAAATTTATGCCCACATCAAGGCAGAATACCAGCGTAATATTGAAGCTAAAGAAGGTTTAATTAACCAAGCTAAAGCATTGCAAGATGTTGAGGAACTTAGCCAAGCCATTGAACAAAGTAAACAATTACAAAGCGATTGGAAAACCATTGGCATGACTCCAAATAAGGCTGATCAAAAGCTATGGCAAGAATTCCGTTTACCCTGTGATGCTGTATTCTCTCGTCGTGATGAACAGCGTCAGCAGAACAAGGTTCAAATCGAAGCCAGCATAGAACAAGCTCAAGCTATCATTATTAAAGCGGAAGCAGCAGCGAAAGAAACAAATAATGAAAACAAAGAAGCCTTAGCACTTTGCGCCTCTGAGTTCGCTGAATTGTCGTTACCAAAAGCACTTTACGCGCAATTACGTAAACGTTTATTTGATGCCCAACAGCAGCAAGAAGACTTATTATCTCACGCTAAAGTTGCTAAAAAGCAACAAGCTTGGATTACTCTAACCGATAGATTATCTGCGATCAGCTTAAAAGCTCAAGATACTGAACAAGCAGAAGCATTATATAAAGCTGACGCGACAGATCTTAAATTGCCACAAGGCATTGATAAGTCATTGGTAGAAAGTAAGTGGAATGATACTGCCGCTGGCCTAAGTGAAGCTGACGCTTTGCGAGATGCCTGCATTGGTTTAGAAATTGCCGCTGAACTATCATCCCCTGCTGAAGATCAACAAGCTCGTATGGCGTATCAAGTGAAACGTTTAGCACAAGGTTTAGGTCAAGCAGCTAGCTTGCAACAACAGATCAGTGATTCTGTTAGCCAGTGGCTGGCATTAAACGCCGATCAAACTTGGCAGCAACGTTACAACCAAGCTTTATTAGCCGCGGCAAAGCAGCTTTAAAATAGTTCGCTCAAGCTATAGCACTGCAAGCTTTCTGCGGTCTGGGGTTGGGTGAGTTGTTAAAGGACGTTAGATCCCAGGGATGGGATCTTCGAGTCTACAAGGAGAGCGAAGCGGAGTATTTACGACGTTCCGCATAACGACTTACCCAACTTCAGACGTTAGCAGAAAGCGATTAGAAACCAACGTACGCTTTGTCTAAATATTAAGAAGCCTTACGTATCACATAAAAGAACACACCTTCACGCTCTTCATCGACAACCATTTCGTGCCCTAAAAAACTGCAGAACTTAACAAAATCCCGACGCGTAGAAGGATCGGTTGCTTGAATTTCGATGCTCTCCCCGACTGCCATTTTCTTTATCTCATCGTGCAGCATCATCACAGGCTCTGGGCAAAACAACCCCTTAGCATCCATCTGATGTTCAAAACTAATATTAGACATATTCGTAACCTACTTCTAAAAAACCAAACAACATTCACTGTAATTTATAACGCATTCGCTACAACTTAGAACGCATTCGCCGCGATATTTTTCTTATTCACTAGCATGGCCAGTAAACCTAAACCGCAAAGCAAAGCTGCAAAATAATAATGCATCGCATAACCAAAATTAGCCGCAAAGAATCCCGCTAAGCTGCTGGCGACTAACGTTGATAATACCACCAGACAAGACTGCAACGCATAATCCGAACCCGCACTGGCTTTTCTACAGCGGTCCATCATTACTGTGAACAATGCCACGGTCGCCATCCCACCCGTGATATGCTCAACAATGATTAACGAATAAATCAACGACCAATCCAAAGATGTGAGCAAAGAATACGAAGCGATTGCTAACCCTTCTAAGCAAACAAATAACATCAGCACCTGCATTCTTGGCAAATACTTCAATAACAAACCACCCAGCAAAGCGCCTGCTAGACCAGCTATCGTTCCCCACAAACCTAAAAGCTCAGCAAACTCAGGCAAGGTAACACCGAGATCGACCAAGTGCGGACGAATCATAACCGTGCCAAAGGCATCCCCTACTTTATACGTCAGCAATAACAATAACCAAGCACCAGCACCTGGTAATCGAGAGAAACCTAACCAATGATTAAATACCGGCTCTTTATCAACACTAACTTTAGCAGGCTGCCAAAACCAAAGAGGAATCAAACCTAAAATCATTAAAGCCGCTAGCGCCCAAAGTGTTCCCGTCCAGCCCAGCTGAGCAAAAATGGCTAATAACAAACCACCACCCACAATCATTCCTAAACGATAACCTGCAACCTGCACACTATTGCCTAAACCACGCTGAGCAGGCTCAATATTTTCAACCGCCAATGCATCGGTAGCAATATCTTGAGTCACGACAAAGAGCGTTAATATAAAAAGCGCACACGCCAAACCTACCGCCGCCTGATTGATCCAGAAATCCAAAGGCGTGGAAGCAATAAAAATTAGCACAACCGCGGCGATGGCATTTGCCGAAATAATCCACGTTTTACGAATATGACCATCAATACGACCACCGCTCAAACGCTTTAATGGCTGATAATGATCGAGTAAAGGCGCCCAGAGAAACTTCAATACCCAAGGTAGCGAAACCAAAGACATCAAACCAATGGCCTCTAAGCTCATACCTTGTTGGCGAAGTAGCGTCGGTAACGCTTGGCTGAAAAAGCCGTGAGGTAAACCTTGAGTTAAATATAGGGTTAAAAGAACCCACCACTTAAACATGAAGACCGCCAATTATTCTGAGTTAATAGTTGGCGGTATTAGAACCTGAAAATAGAATTAATTAAACAGCGTTTTAAACAATCATACGGATTAGCTATTCAATCATTTGTCGCAGACTTTGCACGAATGCTTCGGCAGGCTGGCCACCTGACATTATATATTTTTCATCGATAATAAAGCTTGGCACCGCAGAGACACCCAGCTGTCGCCATTGCTCTTGCAAAGCCCTAACATCTCCGGCGTAAACCTGATCATCTAATAATTTGCGGGCAAAATCAGCATCCAGTCCTAGTTCAGCAACTATTTGAACCAGCACGTCGTTATTACTGACATCTCGGCCCTGAGTAAAATAGGCATCAAATAACGCCATTTTCAATTCTGTTTGCTTATCGCTAGATTCAGCCGCCCAATGCAAAAGCTGGTGTGCCTTAAAAGTATTTAGAATTTTTTGCCCTTCGGTAAACTTAAACTCAAAGTTCAGATTGCTGCCTAACTGAGTTATATGGTCTCTATTTTCACGGCTTTGCTCAGGGGTGCTGCCGTACTTCTCTGTTATATGCTCTACCAACTCCTGACCTTGCTCTGGCATATTTGGATTAAGTTCAAACGGCTGCCAATGGATATCCGCCTCTAGCTCGCCTTCTAACTGCTCTAACGCTTGTACAAGGCCTTTGTAGCCAATAACACACCAGGGACACATGACATCCGATATAATATCGATGCGTATTTTTTTAGTCACAATCAAAACCTACCTAGTTAAATATTCCACGATGTACCCCATGAAACTCGCAGCTTCTCCTCCCGTTACACAACGGTGATCAAAGGTGAGTGAGATGGGCACTGTTTTTTCATCTTCTCTATGCTCGTAGATGGCACCAATACCCACAATTGCAACCATAGGAGGCACAACGATTGGCGTACCGTAACGGCATAGTCCATTAAGAGAACCATAATTAGAAAGAATGATGGTCGCGCCCATTAATTCAGCAGCAGGAATATTGCGCTTCTCAACGGCTTCTTTCAGCGCTGCTAACCCCGCGATTAAGTCTTCTTCGCTACGCGCCTGAACTTGGCGTAATACAGGAACAAACAAACCTTGGTCAGTATCCACAGCAATACCTAAATCAACAAAATCTAACAAGCGTCGAGTTAAGTTTTCGCCATCAAACCACACATTCAATGCGGGTTGTTTTTCGCAGGCATAAGCAATGGCCTTGGACAAAACAACAGTGACATTCGAATTCTTTTTGAGTAAACCACAACCGGCTGCCAAAGGCACATCACCAAATAGAGTAACGGGCACAACCTCTTGATGGCTTTTAATCATGACCTTCGCCATCGATTTTCTAACCCCTGTAAGCTTTTCACTTTGACCATGCTGCTCATTCAACCGTGATGCTTTTTCGACATCATCAGGTGTAATACGGCCGCCTTCTCCTGTTCCTGTTATATGTTCGACCTCTACCCCCAAGCGACTAGCTAAGCCACGTACACTGGGTGATGCATTTATCGCTTTAATAGAGCTTGCTGCAAAACCGACGGATACCGAAAAATTATCGTTCTTTTTCTGAGCAGAATCGGCTTTGGTTGATGAATTGGAATCTGAATGGGAAACATTTAAAGGCTGGGCAGATAAATTACCGACGATACTCACACTGTCGTTCTCCCCTTGATATTCAACCAAGGGCTCACCAATATGGACGGTATCCCCAAGCGCGCCAAACGTATGCTCAATGATACCCATCTGCGGAGACGGTATTTCTACAATGGCTTTGGCTGTTTCAACTGCCAGCATAATCTGATCTGTCGCCACCGTATCGCCAGCTTTCACATGCCACTCGACAATTTCGGCTTCGATCAGCCCCTCGCCTAAATCAGGAAGTTTAAAATAGCGCATAATTTGTTCCTCGAAATAAAAGCAATAGCCTATCCACTATCAATTACCTGCAATATCTATCTATTAAGAATAGCCTGTTAAAAATCACTCTTCATCGTCACAGTAATCGCATCGGCAATATCCAATTCAGAAATCATATAATGCTGCTCATTTCTGAAGTACGGCATCACGGTATCAAAACCGGTAAGCCGTTTAACCGGAGATTTACAAGCAGGCATCAAGTGCTCAGCAATGTACGCAGCAATTTCGGCCCCAATACCACACGTCTTGGCGGCTTCATGGACAATAACGCAGCGCCCTGTTTTCTTCACCGATGCCGCTATAGTTGAAAAATCAATCGGCTTGACCGTCACTAAATCGATGAGTTCAATACTCACGTCATCTTGTAATTTTTCTGCCACGGATAAACATTCTTTAATGCAGGCTCCCCAAGATATTAGTGTTAAATCGCTGCCCTCTTTAAGTGTAAAACACGTATCCAAAGGTAATGCCTTACCATCATCAATCAGCATTGATTTTTCCGCACGATACAAGCGCTTAGGCTCTAAAAAAATAACAGGGTCAGGACTTTCAATCGCCGCCAACAGTAAACCGTAAGCCCGCGCAGGTGACGATGGAATCACCACTCTTAAGCCAGGCACATGTGCAAACAGCGCTTCTAAACTTTCGCTATGATGTTCAGGGGCATGAATTCCGCCACCAAAAGGCGCGCGGATTACCAAGGGGCACGTTAAACGGCCACGAGTACGGTTACGCATTCGCGCGGCATGACAAATCACATGCTCTAACGTGGCAAAAATAAAACCCATAAATTGAATTTCAGCAATGGGTTTTAAGCCAGCCACTGCCATACCCACGGCCGCACCTGCAATCGTGGTTTCAGCCAAAGGGGTATCCATCACTCGCGCGCTGCCAAATGTTGATTGCAGTCCTTCTGTCGCACGAAACACGCCACCATTGGTGCCAATGTCTTCTCCCAACAAGACAACCCGCTCGTCGTTTTTCATCGCGTTAGCCAAGGCTAGATTGACAGCTTCCAACAAGCACACTTCATGCTCTATGATTTTATGCTCGTTTCTTTCGAGCCCAGTGGTTTCTAGCAGATTAGTTACAGTAGTCGAATTCATAAACTACTCCCTTCACGATTGCGTAAATACTTTTCACTACATACGCCAACTTGGTCATCAAGATTAGCGGGCCATGTTTCGTATAAATAATCGAACATGGCCTCGGGCTGTTCGGCTTCGATTTTTTGATAAGCCTGCACGGCTTCTTCTAATTGCTTCTGGCATTCATTTTGTAATTTTGTTTCTAATTCTTTACTCCAATAACCTTGGTTATAGATAAAATGCTGCAGTCGTTTTATTGGCTCATTTTTCCACGCGTTATCGACTTGCTCTTGATCGCGATAACGACTGGCATCATCCGCTGTCGTATGGTCACTTAAACGATAACTAATCGCCTCAATTAATACCGGCCCCTTGCGTTCACGTGCCCGCGCTAAGGCTTGAGAAATTACGTCATACACCGCAATAAAATCATTGCCATCTACTTGAATATTAGGGATTGCAGCCGCCGACCCTTTTTGAGCTAACGTCGGTGCACCCGATTGCACATGACGAGGAACTGAAATCGCCCATTGGTTATTATTGATTACAAAGACAACGGGTAAGTGCCAACTGCCAGCTAAATTTAGCGCTTCTAAAAAATCTCCTTTTGAAGATGCCCCATCTCCTAGTGTGCATAAAACAGCTTGAGGCTTTTTCTGAATTTTTAGCGCACTGGCAATCCCTACGGCATGACTCGCTTGCGTCGCAATCGGTACACAAATAGGCATGTCAATGACAGAACCATTTTCAGCGCGGTAAGCACTGCCACGCTCATCCCCACCCCAGTATAATAAAAGATGCTCCATTAAATGACCGCGTACTAACAAGGTCCCATGGTCTCGATAGTACGGTACAAAAACATCTTCCTTTTCTAATGCCATACCGCAGGCAACAGCAATAGCTTCTTGCCCTAAACTGGATGGATAAGTTCCAATGATTCCCGTGCGTTGTAATGCCACTGCTTTTTGATCAAATGCTCGGACTAGATTCATCCAGCGATAACCCTGAATCAAGAGTGCCTTATCATTCGCGCGCTCAGTTTCATGCAGCATTTCCCCAGTATTTGAAAGATATTGTACAGGCTCAATCAAATACTGCTGATTTAATAAGGTCTGTTGCTGCGCTAAATAACTATGAAAATCATGCGGCATCATAAACATCTCCTTTACCCGAAGGATCTAGATTTATTTCTGAACTTAAACGCTGCTGAGCAATTTCATTTGCGACTAGATTAATGTTTTTGTGCGAGTATTGAGCCTGCTGAAAAATGGACATTAAGGTTGAATAAATACCCAATATTTTGGCATTTATTTGTTCTGTTATTTGCTTATCAATTGTGGCGTTTATCTTTTCACTGCCATTTGCAAGCAGCTGACATTGAGCCTTGTACTGCATTGAGGCAAAAATTAACCCACCGGCATTAATGACATAGTCAGGCGCATAAAGAATATTTTTTTGGTCTAATATTTCAGCAATTGAATTGTCAGCTAATTGATTATTGGCACTACCCGCAATAATGCGACAGCGAAGCTCATTCACATTGTCGGCATGTATAATCCCACCCAATGCACACGGTACTAATACGTCGCAGGACTGAACAAGCAGGCTATCGGAACTGACGATTTTCATACCTAAAGCTTGCGCTTGCCGACACTTTTCTTCATCAGTATCCGCAGCAATGATATGGCCACCCCAGTGCTGAATGGCTTTTGCGACCCGCCACCCCACATGACCCAAGCCCTGTATAGCAAAAGACTTTCCAACAAACGGATTTACACTGCGAGCAGAATGTATATTTAAATCAAAATCCAACGACGCTTTAATGCCTTCAATTACACCTTCTGCCGTTGCATCCGCAGGGTCTCCAATATTGCTGGCACTAGCCACATGACGCGTCTGTTGAGCAACCGTATCCATATCAGAAACTTGAGTACCAACATCCATCGCCGTGATGTATTGGCCATTTAATTGCTCCAAACACTGACCAAACCAAGAAAATAAAAAGTGCCTATCTAATTGTTCCGCCGGGATATTTTTTGGCAATAGAATCACGGCCTTACCTCCGCCCTGAGGAATATTAGCCAACGCGGCTTTGTAACTCATGCCTTGGGCCAGCCGCATTACGTCATCAAAGGCTAGCTGTTCATGGTCATATGGTAGACATCGACAGCCCCCTAAAGCAGGACCTAGGTTAGTATTATGAAGGGCAATAATCGCGCGATATTCATGTTGTTCAGGACTAGTTATCTGAAAACAATGCACCGCCTGCATCTGCATAGACTGCATACGTTTAAACATGAGATAGCTCCTCTGGCTTTTGGCCTATGGCTCAGAAGATTTGCTTTTGGCTATCCTCTGCTCATTAATAAATATGTGTCGTTAATATTTTGTTTTGCAATATTTTTACGGGCACATAGTAAGTCTAAACCGATAAGGCTGCTGACGAGACACTAAATGCCTAATTTTTTATACTATATATAGATAAAAACTCGGCTTTATCGAATAAAAAACAATAAAAAAATGGCACAAATTGATACGCCCAGCTTAAATTTCATCTTTTATGTCATTAATGCCAACTCAGCAGCCCAATTTAATTAATAGCCGCTATAGTTAACTTTATACTTAATAACCTGACTAACGCTAAGGAGTATAATGAAGAGTCGATTTCAAAAGAGCAGTAAAATAGAATCTCTTTCAATTCCTTTTGACCAATTTGGAGACATACTTAGTAATATCTCCGAAGGAATTATTGGTGTTAATATTTTTGGCTGCTGCTCATTTGCCAATCCTAAAGCATTAGAGCACTTTAATTTAGATAGCCCAACTGAGATCATTGGCAACCTTATTCTAGAACATCTTAATTTCAGCAGGGAATTCACTCACAGCTCAACCTTAGAGTACATTTCAGAACTAAAGAACAAATCCCATATCAATCGCCGTGGCTATGTAAAAATAAAAGATGGCAGTATAGAAGAGGTCCTTACTTGGCAAAAACCAATAATTATCGATAATCGTTACTCTGGGTCAATTATTGGGTTTGAATTATTAACATCAGATAGTCCCCAAGTAAAAACCCCAATCAATAGCATTGAAAGATATGAACACCTAATCGAGTCAACACAAGTGATATTGTGGGAGTTTGATTTAAAAAGTGAACATTTCACATTTATTAGCCCTCAAGCTGAGAGCTTATTCGGCTACCCTATTCGTCTCTGGTACAGAAAAGGATTTTGGGAGGAGAAGATATTCCCCCTCGACAAGAAAAAAACCATCGAATTTCACAACAGATCATATTTAAACAATGAGAGTTATGAACAAAAATATAGAATGGTTAAAGCTGATGGGGATTCTATCTATATTCATGACCATGTCTCTGTTATTAAGAAAAATGGTACGCCAATTACACTGCGTGGCGTTTTTTCAGATATTAGCAATCAACAAACTGACGATAATCGACTAAAGCTATCTTCAGCTGTATTCGAAAGCCCTGATGCCGTTGTTATAACTGACAGTGATAGCCACATTATTCAAGTCAATAACGCTTTCACTCGAATCACAGGGTATACAAAAGAAGAAGTTATCGGTAAAAATCCAAGTATACTCAGTTCTGGCAAGCAATCTCCCTCGTTTTATAAACAGATGTGGCATGACATTCAACACAACCATCACTGGCAAGGTGAAATGTGGAATAAACGTAAAAATGGAGATATCTATGTTGAGTGGTTAACGATAACACCCGTATTTGATGATGATAGTAACGTCTGTAATTACGTCGCTATGTTTTCGGATATTTCAGAGAAGAAAGAAATTGAAAAAGAAATTCAGTATAAAAACTCACATGATGAATTAACCAATCTAATAAATCGAGACATGCTTTATCGCGAACTTAAAGATGCTATTATTTCCTCCAAAAAGATCGGCCGTAAAGGTGCATTACTTTTTCTTGACCTTGATGAATTTAAATTAATTAATGATAGTATGGGTCATAAATACGGCGATAAATTATTAATACAAGTCGCTGATGGATTAAAAGGCTGCATCAGCAGCGGTGATATACTGGCTAGAATCGGAGGTGATGAATTCTCAATTTTACTCCCCTCACTAGGCCATAACATTGAACAAAGTAGCTTAGCAATAACGCAGATAGCCAAAAACATTCAAGACATTTTCAAAAAACCCTTTGATATTAATAACCATAAATTGCATATCACCAGCAGCATTGGAACAACCATATTCCCTACCGAAAATGAACTAGCCAGCGATGTATTAAGGCAAGCAGACACGGCAATGTTCAAGGCAAAAGATGCAGGTAAAAATCAAACAACACCCTTTACGTCTGATATGCATCACCGCAGTGAACGCCACTTGTTAATTCATAATGAATTATCCCTAGCAATTAAACGTGACGAACTTTCCGTCCACTTCCAACCACAGTATGACAAAGATGAAAACATAACCACCGCAGAAGCTTTATTACGTTGGAAACATAAAATACACGGAAATATAACGCCTTCTGAGTTCATTCCCATCGCTGAAAAATCAGGCCTTATAATATCTCTGGGAAATTTCGTAATTGACTCTGTGTGCCAATATATTTCAAGATGGAGTAAAGATGAAAACTTCCCACTAAAACGTGTAGATATTAACGTTAGTTGCCAACAGTTTGAACAAGATGATTTCTATTCCAACTTAAAAGAGACTCTCGAAAAACATAACATCCCACCTAAGCTACTCGGTTTAGAATTAACCGAAGAAGTTATGGCGGGTGATATCGAAAGAATAATAAGCACCTTTATCAAGGTGAAAAGTTTAGGTATTCATTTTTCAATAGATGACTTCGGGACTGGATATTCTTCACTCCGTTACATTAAGCGCCTCCCTATTGACAATCTAAAAATTGACCAGTCTTTCGTCAATGATATCCCCTACGAAAAAAGTGACTGCATAATGGTCAATACTATTATAGCAATGGCCCGACAAATGAACCTAACGGTAACAGCCGAAGGTGTAGAAACTGTAGAACAAAAAGATTTTTTACAAAATTTAAAGTGTGATTATTACCAAGGATATTTATTCAACAAGCCTCTCTGCCTAAAAGATTTTGAAAAACTAATAAATTATGACCAACAACACCACTTCAATGAAACATAACAGTGTAGGTAGATAAATTAATTGAACGAATGTAAAGTTAAAGCATGTAACATCGACTACAGCTGACCGACACCTACTTCATTAAGATAATTAACAATACCCATAATTTATTTAATGTTTTAGGCTAATAAAACACCGTACTAACCCCTCCCTGTACTATTCTTTATATACACGGTTAGCATTAGGATAGAGGTTAATGAGTATTAGTATAATGGTCTTGGATAGCAACCCAAATTCAAAGAATGCCATGATTACTACAATCGAAACTACCAAAGGTATCTCATCGGATACTGATAGTAATCCAATGAGCTTATCGGTACATGATAGTGATAATTTTAAAGATGCGATTGATACGATCAATCGCTTTAAAATCGACATTATCATCATCAACATTTCATCTATCGATACAGAAAAATACAAAGATGACTGTCTACAGTTAAGAAGCATCTACTCTTTTGCCCCGATAATTGCCGTATCAAACTCAGCCAAAACTGCCAACCTAGATCACTTTGAATACATTGGGTTCGATGATATTTTAGGCATACAAATCATCACCCCTAACATTTTGTTAAGAGTTATAAAATCAGCTATTCAGCGATCAAAAAATTACCATTTATTTCATACAAGCAACCAAAGAAAGTTAATAAATAGCAGCCTATTAAAACTTCTACTTAACAAAGACAGCTTCATAGAAGTCGCAAAATCGTCATGCCAAATTATAAACTCACGCAATTCAAATTCAGACCATAGCTCAGCCAGCATATATACAATCAACGATGATAAAGTAGAGTGCATTGCGCATGCAGGCCCTAAAGATTCTGACAATAGGATATTTGACTATCAGAAAAAAATCTACTCGTTAAAATACTCACCAGAGTCCATCAATGAGTTCAAATATCTCAAACAAAATATTAACAATAGAACGTGTATTACCATTCCTTTAAAGGACAAAAATTCAATTTTTGCCTTTTTAAAGATTGACACTGAAAATTGCATTGTCCACCCCAGCGAGGAGCGCAGTTATTACAAAGATATCTCAAAAACACTATCAGATGTATTTATTCTAGCCCAGGAAAGAGAGCGTTTTGAACAGATTTATAAACAAAATGTTCGCCTCATCGACGAGATGAGTTCCGCCGCTATTGGCATTGACAAACACGATCTAGTAACTCATTGGAATCATCAAGCAGAGGTGTATTTTGGAATAGATAAATCTGTTGCATTAAAGCAAAGATTATTTGGGCTAGATATCAACTGCGACTGGCCCGTTATAATTTCAAACTTATATGACAGTTTAAATGAAAACACAACCACTGATAAATTTGAAGTTAGTTACAAGCGTAGTGGTGAAGTAGGTGACAGAATATTATCGATTGCCATCACACCCTTCCTCGAGTCTAACGGTTCTTTTATCGGTTATTTATTATTAATGGACGATATAACTGAAAAGAAACATTTAGAAAGAAGACATCAGCAGTCAATGTATTTGGAATCAATCGGCCAGCTATCCGCAGGTATTGCTCACGAAATAAATACGCCTATGCAGTTTATTAGTGTTAACTTAAACTTTTTAAAAGACTCTTTCATTGATGTTGCTAAAGCACTAACAACAATCAAGAAATCTCTACATACTAAAACATTAGACGAAGCTAAATTAAATATAATCTTTGAAGATGCTGATATCGAATATCTTAGCGACGAGCTCCCCTTAGCTTTTAATCAAACAACGGAAGGGGTTGAAAGAGTCTGCTCTATTGTAAAAGCGATGAAAGAATATTCACATCCAAATTCTGAAGAGAAAGTTTCAACAAACATCAACAACTGCATAGAAAGTACAATAACCATATCAAAACATACTTGGAAATATCATGCTGACATGGAAGTTATCTTAGATCCTGACCTGCCAAGCATCATGTGCCACCCAGGCCCATTCAATGAAGTCATTCTTAATATAATAGTTAACGCAGCAGATGCAATTAAAGACAAATCGGAAAACGACAATACTACTAACAAGGGGAAAATAACAATACAGACCCTCAACATTGAGAACTTTGTAGAGATAAGAATAACCGATACAGGAGGTGGCATTCCTCTATCTATTCAAGAGAAGATATTCGATCCTTTTTTTACAACCAAAGCTGTCGGCAAAGGTACAGGACAGGGACTCTCTCTTTCTTATAGCATTATAAAAGAACGTCACAATGGTGAATTACACTTTGAAACGGTTACTGGTGAAAGTACCACCTTTATTATACAACTGCCTTACAACTAAGAAAATGATTAAACTGAGGACAATAAATTGAGCATCCCAGAAAAAATATTATTTGTCGACGATGAAGAAGATATCCTTAATTCTTTTAAGCGCCAATTTAGAAAAAAAGCAAACATATCTACGGCAACAAGTGGTCAGGAAGCCTTAGACTTAATGGATAGCGAAGGTGAGTTCGCTGTTATTGTTTCCGATATGCGAATGCCTATAATGGACGGCGCTGAATTTCTTGAGAGAGCAAAGAAAAAATCGCCCAATAGCATAAGAATATTATTAACCGGACAAACTGATCTTAACTCTGCAATATCTGCGGTAAATAAAGGTCAAATTTTTCGATTTTTAAGTAAGCCTTGCTCCCAAGAACTCCTGCAAGATTCTTTAAAAAGTGCTATTCGTCAGTATCGGCTAATTAATATCGAAAAAGACTTATTGCAAAATACGGTAAAGGGATCTATTGAATTATTGAGTGAGCTTTTAGCCATTGTAAAACCCAACGTTTTCAATAATTTTAACCGTATAAAGAAGTATATCCGTCACATAGCGGACCAAATGGGCGAAACAAATACTTGGGATTTTGAGGTCTCTGGCATGCTCTATGGCTTAGGGTATTTAACCTTGCCAGAAGAACTTATTGATAGAGCGCTACAACCGAACGCTGAATTATCAGTCAACGAAAAATTAATACTTCAAGATATTCCTTTAACGAGCAGTAAACTCATCAACCATATTCCTCGCTTAGAAAACATTGCAGAAATGGTTAGACTATCAGATAAAGTCAATCACTTGATTCACAAGGATGCAGGTGCCGAACACGGAAGAGTGTTACTCGGCGCTGACATGCTAAAAATCGCTATAAATTTTGATAAACAATTAGAGACTGGGCACAGCCATAAATCAGCGATTGATATATTAAAGGCAAATGACACACTTAATCAGGAATTGGTAGACAAGCTATCCACCATCCAAGCCGATCACGAAAACAACATGATCACAGTTAATGTCGACAACTTATTACCTGGAATGGTGCTATTAGAGAACATGATAACCGACAACAACTCAACATTACTCGCCAAAGGAACCGAACTCACTGAAGACTTATTAGTTAGAATAAAGCTGTATACAAAGAATCAAAAAATAAGTCGTCCAATTCATATTATCTCGTCAAGTTAACATAGAAGCGGGGTAATTCTTTTGGCAACTGAGCAGGGTCCTTAATCACTACAAAGCCATTTTTACCGAACAAGTGCGGCAAGTATTCGTCGGCTTCTTCATCTATTGTTACACAGAAAGGCTGAAGCCCTGCCTGCTTGGCTTCAATGATCGCCATGCGAGTATCTTCAACACCATAGCGACCTTCGTACAAATCTAAGTCATTAGGTTTACCATCGGTGATAATCATCAATACACGTTGGTGACTTTTTTCGGCTGAGAGTACTTTAATCGATTGACGTATCGCCGCCCCCATTCGAGTGTAATAACCCGGTTTTAAGTTCTGGATACGGCCACGAATATTCGCTGAATAACGTTCATTAAAGTTCTTTATCACATTAAAACGTACGTGCTCACGCTTTAACGATGAGAAACCATATACTGAAAAA
>Ga0209184_1001331_pt1 | contig 16904 bp, 17 predicted proteins | sample EN8Hudsemesocosm_2_FD_184627 | JGI IMG/M metagenome (GOLD analysis project Ga0209184, IMG submission 184627) | Methane-oxidizing microbial communities from mesocosms in the Hudson Canyon - EN8C Hudson Canyon (SPAdes) (version 2) | ecosystem: Environmental > Aquatic > Marine > Cold seeps | place... | reverse complement strand
GCACGAAGTTTTACCCCTTTAAATAGGCTGAATTCAGCGCCAAGGGCATAGGTGGGTAGTGTTCCCATCCAAATTTCTTTCTCGCCATCATTCAAGTTCGCATCGTATTCTTCCACATAGCCGGTAAAGGCATAGCCCGCTTTTACGTACAAGGCAACTCTGGGTTGTATATGGTAAGTCAGCTTAGGGGTAACCGTAAGGCTAATAAAGGCGGCGCTTTCAACAAAAGATCGATCGTCTTCAGTCGATTGCGATGAAAATAAGGTGCTCTCTAACCCTAACCAATTGACGAAGTTTACTCCCCAGAAAACACTGCTACTAAGATGAGTATTACTATTTTTTGCCCCATTTTCGTATTCAATCGAATTGTCTAAATAGCCATAAGGCGCTATGCCAACATGCCAGCCGGTTTTATCATCAATTTTCGAGGATGCCATCCCTAAGCTGGGAGTAAGCATAATAAATACTAGGGTGAGATATTTTAAATACACAACAAAATCCTTTTGTAGGGGAAACCAAATCGGGTTAAATAAAGCCGTATGATATCAATAATCGACAAAATGTTATACGGAACGATAGGATCATTGGCGTTATTAGCTCCCTGATTGTCAGCTTCTTCTCTTTACTTCATTTTTGCTTTCGAACACACTTTATCCATTAATAAATAGGGATTATAAATCATGACTAAAAGCGTAGTAATTACAGGTGCATCCTCGGGTATTGGTGCGGCATTAGCCCATGAATTTGCCAATCGTGGTTACAATATTGCTTTGTGTGCGCGTCGTACAGAAAAGCTAGAGTCGCTTAAAAACACCCTGACAGAACGCCATAGTCAGCTGCAAATAATAACCTCCGCACTGGATGTGAACGAACTTGATACTGTTCCTACTGTACTGAACGAGTTAAAACAAACTCTGGGAAATATTGATATCGTAATCGCTAATGCGGGTATCACAGGGGTGCGTAGAACCGGTAATGGTGATCTAACAAAAGATAAGCAAATACTGCAAACCAATTTGTTTGGTGCCATTGCAACGATTGATGCCGCCGTGGCTATCTTCCGCCAACAAGGCTTTGGCCAAATAGTGGGCATATCTTCCTTCTCGGCATTTAGAGGAATACCAGGCAGTGCGGCATACTCAGCATCAAAGGCGGCATTAACCAATTATTTACAAGCGGTGGGTACCGAGCTCTACAAAAAGAAAGATATTAACGTTACAGCCATTCATCCAGGTTTTATTCGTACTGAAATCGATGAGAATATAGAAAAATTCCCTTTTGTTATTGATGCCGATGTAGCTGCAAAAACCATGGCGAATGCGATTGAAAAGGGCAAGAGTGATATTGTCGTGCCGAGCTGGCCGTGGGCCTTATTGCGTAATGTTATGCCAAAGCTGCCAGAGTCGGTTATTGCGAAAATATTCTAATTATTATTCGTTATTTGCCTCAATATCTTCGATCATCTTCTCTTTAATATCTAAATACTCCATTTTAGGAATTTCTAAAAATTCTAAAATGGGAATTAAATAATCAGAGAAGTGATCGGCACTGGTTAAACGCCAGAAATAGCGGTACTCACTGCTGATATCTTTAGCGAGCATCAATATGGCCAAATAACTCAATAAATTTTCGTGTACTTTAATCGAGTGATCAAATGCTTTTTCAAACAGTGGCTGCAGCAAAATGACCTTGCTGACGGTTGTGGGCAGATGCCACTCCTTGGTCAAACGATAACCCAGTGTAAAATGGTCGACTTGAAAGTGATCATTTTCTAATGAAGAGAAGTCTCTTAAACTGAGTTGTGAAGCTTCCTGTAGGAGGTTCTTATAATTAGGAAAGTTAGCCATCATGACTGGGATGCCAATATCGTGCAGCATACCAATACTATAAGCCTTATCTTGATTGATGATACTGAATTGAGAGGCTAAGCGCATGCATAAACCCGCGACTTCAGTGGCCGTATCCCAAAAACGGTCCAGTCGATCATATTGATCCATTGAATTCTTTAATACCACGGATTGTAATAAGGTAAACGTTCGCTTATGACCTAATAAAGTGATTGCCTGAGGAACAGATTCAACGGTTTGCTTTAGTCCAAGTGCTGGGCTATTAACGGTCGCTAATAGACTTGAATATAGACCTACATCCGCATTAACAAGGCTCGATATTATTTGAATATCTGGCTCTTGCTGTTTCATTGTAGCGTTCAATTCGATTAGAATTTCTGGACAAGAAGGGATGAGCAAACTATCGGGCATAATGGGCCTCAAGTTAAATTACCTGACTGTTTTACTATAGTATTATTTCATCGATTCGCTTTATTTTTTTACTAACTAATTGGTTAAATCAATGCCGCTTAAGTTATGACTTAATTTACGAATTAATGCGCCATCTTGAGTAAGGCCTGTGTCCGGTTTTCTACCCCCATCTTGCCATAGAGATTGCGAATATGAACTTTAAGGGTATTGAGTGAGATATGCAGTTGCTCGGCAATGTCTTTATTGCTCAACCCTTGCTGCACAAGGGCCATCACCTGCGCTTCACGTTTAGTCAATGGCTCTACTAGATCGGCTAGGGCCGGAATTGGCTTATTCGTCGGTAAACGATCTAACTGGTACTGTTGAATTAGCGCTTCAGCCAAGGCTATTGGTAGTTCTGGCAAAAACTGAACGAGTGAATGTGCTAAGCCTAAGTCCTTCTTTTCTTCGGCTATTTGGCTAAAAAGCCGCTCACATTTAGACCAGTCTTGTAATGCAATAGCATGGGGGAAAGCTTGCTCGTAATAACCTGAGTTCTCAAACCAGTCGAGAGCTCGGCTATGCAGAATATTTTGTTTTTTATTCGGTAAGTCTTGTAGCTGTAATAATAAAAATTGGCGAAATAGGTCGTGGTAGCGATACCAACTTCTATGGTTATCTAAAGCAATAATGAATAAATTGGCAGCTTCCAATTGTTTGATCACATGATAACTACCATCAATTTCACACAATGCATTGGTTAGCGCGGGGCAGAATTTCTCAATACCTGCGGTCGATAATAAAAAGTTTTGCAATGCTTTTGGCTGTTGGGAAAACACTTCCTCGAATAAATAATCCGCCATATCACGGTTTAATTTTTTCTCTTGGCCTTTATCCCCCTGAGCTGGCAGAACTGATAGCGCAGGCAAGGAGGACATCGCCGATAATTGTATGCCGGTAATCCAGCCTTCCGTTGCGTTAATTAAATCTTCGGCAAATTCTGCGGAAATCTTAGTCTTCAATTTTTTCTGTAAGAAATGTTGGCACTCTGTCGAGTTAAAGGCTAAATCCTGCTGCTGTATTTCAATCAGTTGGCCATTAGCGCGACGCCGGGCTAGTGCTAATGCGGGGTCTTGGCGTACTGTCATTACAATACGCAAGCTGGGGGGCAGATGGTCGAGAAACAAATTTAATGAAGACAAAATCTCATCAGACTCAGCTTTATGCAAATCATCCATTACTAGGGTATAAGCATGGTCTGATTCTTGGGCAATATCCAAGCGATCAAGATCATTCAACAGGCTAATCACCGAAGCTTCTACACCTTGGCCGCTCAATAGATTTAAGGCTTGCTCCCCCATATCGGGGACTAGGGTCTGCAGTGCGCCGATGACATGCTGCCAAAATACTTCAGCAACTGTCTGCTGGGCATCCACAATCAGCCAAGCAAAGCTATGAGAATGGGTGTGCAACCACTGACTAACTAAGGTTGTTTTACCATAGCCTGCGGGGGCAGAAATCAATACCAGCTCACCCCCTCGGGATTGCTGCAATGCTTGCATCAGCTCGGTGCGCACTAAGTGGTCGGGCTTCAGGGGTGGAATGTAAAAGCGGGTGCGTAATAGCATCGAACGGGCCAATGTCCTTATTCACAATATCTCAGTCAGGCCCTACTGTAGCGAATTGAATTGGCAAGTGCTAGCGGGCGGCCAATCTGGTAGAATCCGCGCCATTATTTCCCCTATTCCTATTTGTTAGCGGTTTAGCCAGCTAGAGGCCTTAATTATGAGTCTTGCAGATCAAATTTTAGCAGTGAATGACGACCTTCCAATCCGTAGCGATAAGCCTGTTCATAGCGGCAAAGTACGCTCGGTCTATTGGTTAACCGAGGCTGATAGTAAGCGTCTAATCGCTGAAAAAGGCTACGATGTCGCCAGTGATGCGCCTTTGGCCATAATGGTGATCAGTGACCGTATTTCCGCCTTTGATTGCATCTGGCGCGGGGAAGGTGGCATGAAGGGAGTTCCAGGCAAAGGGGCGGCACTGAATGCCATCTCCAACCACTGGTTCCGCTTGTTCCGTGAGCAAGGTCTAGCCGATAGCCATATTCTTGATATTCCACACCCATTCGTTTGGATTGTGCAGAAAGCCCGCCCAGTGATGATTGAAGCGATTTGTCGCCAGTACATCACAGGTTCTATGTGGCGCTCTTATAGCAAGGGCGAGCGTGACTTCTGCGGAATTCAAATGCCAGAAGGGCTGACAAAAGACCAGAAGCTACCAGAGCTGCTCATCACGCCTTCGACCAAGGGTATCTTAGAAGGTATTCCTGGCGTTCCAGCGGTAGATGACGTGAACATTACGCGTGCCAATATTGCAGATAACTTTGCAGCGTTCAATTTCACTAAAGCCAGTGACATCGAGCAATATGAGAAGCTATTGCAAGAAGGCTTTGGCGTGATCTCAACGGCTTTAGCTAACATCGATCAAGTCTTTGTCGATACCAAGTTTGAATTTGGCTATGTCAATGACGCTGCGGGTAATGAAAAGCTAATCTACATGGACGAAGTGGGTACCCCTGATTCTTCCCGTATTTGGGATGGTGCTCAGTACCGCGATGGTAAGGTAGTAGAGAATTCTAAAGAAGGCTTCCGCCAGTTCTTATTGAACCACTTCGAAGACTCAGACATCTTATTAAACAAAGACCGCATGGATGAGCGTTCAGCGCTTGCCCGTGATAATGAACTACCTGCCAGTGCTTTGATGGATTTGTCGAAAACTTATTTAAGCATTGCAGAAAAAGTCATCGGTGAAAAAATCGTATTATCGGATAACCCGAAAGCGGAAATCATTGAGATCCTACGCGATCAATATGGATTGGTAGATTAATCACTATGTTTTCAGGTTTTGACTATGGCACATCCAATTGTGCCATGGGTATTATTTCACCCAATACTTCTTCACAGGTTCAATTATTAGCTTTAGAGCAAGGAAAGGCCTTTATGCCTTCAACGCTTTATGCCCTAGAGCGTGAGCTTATTTGTGAGCAAGTTGGGTTCAATATTCACAATAGCGAACTCAAGCAAGAGTTCTTAACTTTACGCGCGAATGCACTGGCTCAGGCCCGTCGTATTCGACAGCAAGAAAGTTTGGATAGCGGCGACCAAAGTTTATTTTTTGGCCGTGCAGGCTTCGAAGAATATTACGACTTTCCCGAAGAAGGCTACTTTGTTAAATCCCCTAAGTCATTTTTAGGGGCTAGCGGTTTACGCCCAGAACAAGTTTTTTTCTTTGAAGACATTGTCACAGCGATGATGCAAAACGTGAAGCAGCAAGCGGAAAAAAGCGCCGCAGCCCAGGGTATTAATTCTGCAATAGAACATACCGTGATTGGCCGTCCAGTAAATTTCCAAGGACTCAACGCCGAGCAAAGCAATAAACAAGCGATTGATATTCTTACCATCGCGGCCAAGCGCGCGGGGTTTAAATCGGTCGAATTTTTATTTGAACCGATTGCGGCAGGATTAAATTTCGAAGCAGAACTAAGCGAAGATAAAACCGTATTAGTGGTCGATATTGGTGGGGGGACCACCGATTGCGCGATGGTGCGCATGGGGCCAAATCATAAAAATCAAGAACAGCGCCAGCAAGACTTTATTGGTCATAGTGGTGAAAGAGTCGGCGGCAATGATTTGGATATCACCCTAGCGGGCCAGTGTTTAATGCCATTATTTGGTATGGGGACTGAGCTTAAAAACGGCAAGCCGATCTCAACTAAAACCTTTTTAGATGCGGTTGCGACCAACGACATCAGCGCCCAGAGTAATTTTAATAGTTTGCAAACGGAACTCTATCTCGATCAACTCGTGCGTGATTGCGCCGAGCCTGAACTGATTAAACGCTTTGTAAAACTGCGCGATGATAAACAAAATCATCACCTCGTGCGCAGCAGCGAGCAATGCAAAATTGGGCTATCGAATGATCAAGAGCATCAGGTTGATTTGTCGTATATCGAAAAAGACTTTTCTGAGCAGATAAGTCGTGAACGCTTTGCCGAAGCGGTTAACCGCCCAGTAGAAAAAATGGCCGCATTAATGGACGAAGCGATTAAGCAGGCGGGCTGCAAACCAGACCTGGTTTATGTCACTGGCGGTTCAGGCCAATCGCCTGTTATTCGTAAAGCGATTAAGCAAAAGATGGGCGATGTTGACGTGGTTGATGGTGATCACTTTGGCAGCGTCGCCTCAGGCTTAACAGTCTGGGCTGAACGTCTTTATTGCTAGTAACCTTGATTCACATCAGGAGGACTTGATGTGAATCGATTAGAGTCAATTCATCGCTTTTAGCAATTGGCTAGCTTGTTATGGAAACCTTCGATCAATTTGTGCTCGCACGAGTAGTGCATATTCTCGCCGTGGTGATGTGGATCGGGGGCGTCGCTTTTGTCACCACGGTATTGATTCCCGCGTTAAAGAACCTAGCCAGTGATGATAAGCGCTTAGAACTCTTTGAACGGTTAGAAGGGCGTTTTGCTTTTCAGGCCAAAGCCACTACCTTATTAACCGGCCTCTCTGGTTTGTGGATGCTAGATTATCTCAATGCTTGGTCGCGCTACTTAGAGCCCCAGTTCTGGTGGCTGCATTTAATGACCTTTATTTGGTTAATATTCACAGTCGTATTGTTTATTTTAGAGCCGTTGGTCTTGCATAACCTCTTCCATCGGTTGGCTCAAAAAGATAACGAAAATGCCTTTCAAAAATTGCACTACATGCACTGTATATTACTATCGGTAAGCTTATTCGCGGTTGCCGCGGCGATGGCGGGGGCACACGGTTTTTTGTAATAAAGCCTGTATTGGCCTGTGACGACCTACTTCCTTTCAGAGCAAAAATTTATCATGCAGACATAAATGGGTAGGGACACCGATTTTGATAGAACGATTCACTAAGAGATCGTCTATAGCGTAAATGCCGAATAACTATAAAAACGTCAAAACGGGATCCACCATGAAAAATAAAACCACCTTATGTCTCGCGATCAGCGCGACATTAGCCAGTGGCTTTGCATCTGCAATGTCCAATACACCAGAGCCGGTTGTCGAAGTTGAGCCGACCCCAACAGTCCCCGCGCCATCGGTGCCAGATGAAAGCACGGGCTTAGCTTATGCCGATGATTTCCGCTTATTAGCCTATAACGTCTACATGCTACCCGAGCTATTTGCCGGTGATTGGAGTCATGAAAATCGCGCGCAAATGATTCCGCAATCAGAAGTAGTTAAAGGCCAAGATGCGATTTTATTGCAAGAGCTGTTTGATAATGCTCCGGCGACGACATTAATGAATGGCTTAAAAGCCGATTACCCCTACCAAACCCCAGTTATGGGTCGTTCGAAGAGTGGTTGGGATCAAACATTAGGCGCTTATGCCGATCTATCACCAGAAGATGGTGGCGTCGCAATCGTGAGCCGCTGGCCAATTACAGAACAAATTCAGTACGTTTATAAAGATGCTTGTGGTGCAGATTATCTGTCGAATAAAGGCTTTGTTTATGCACGAGTCGACAAAAATGGCGCGGCTTACCACCTAATCAGCACGCATGCGCAAGCAGAAGATAGCGCTTGTACTGATCCAGCGGCGACCCGTAAGAGTCAGTTCACTGAAATGCAAAACTTCATCGCGGGCCATAATATCCCAGCCGACGAAGTCGTCTTTATGGGCGGTGATTTCAACGTGATTCAACATACCGCTGAATACCCAGACTTGATCGAAACTTTACAGGTGAGCGAGCCAGATGCTTATGCCGGTTTCTCGACCAGTTGGGATCCAGAATCTAATGGGATGGCTGCGTATAACTACCCAGATCTACCGAGCGAATACCTAGATTATATCTTCGTATCCCGTAATCACGCGCAACCTAGCCACTGGCACAACCAGTCGTTGGATGTAACCTCGACTAACTGGAGCACCGGTAACTACCGCTTCCAAGAACTGTCTGATCACTATCCAATTGCGGGCTTCTCGTACGCTAACGAAGAGACTCGTACCGAGAGCTTCCGTGCAGTGAACAACCCTTACCAAGGCGTGCAGTTCCAAAACAAAGCCAATGGTAAGTTCGTTAAAATCGATAGCAATGATACCAATGGCTGGTTAACCGTGAAGGGTGACGCAAGTGATCCCGCGACGGTGATGAATCTAGATAACTGGTATCCAAAGAATCGCGCTTTCTGTATCCGTAACGACGATTGGATTCAGGTGCAGGGTGCCCAGCGTGCGGGTTCTTATTGGAACTGGTGGATAGGCGGCGGTGGTGGTAACTACGCGTTCTACACTAAGCAAGATGATGCGTCGAACAAGCTGCGTATTCGCATCTTAAATGACGATGGTGATTGTCTGAAGAACGGCGACCAGATTGCCTTTGTGGATCGCAGTACCGTCAATGGCGTTGATTATTATCTACAACGCTGGCCTTCAGGTTCATGGCAGGATTATCTATACCTTTGGTCTGACTCAATTGGTGATAACGAAACCTTCACCATTCATATGGGCGAAGCTCAAAAGCAAGACTTCTCGGCTAACTTACGTTACCAGAACTAATCTTGCAGCAAGCCAGTCGTAGCTTGCTGACGTAAAAAGGAAGCGGTCGCCGGGGCAATCCCGAGCTGACCGCTCACCTCTACATTCAAAGACTTAGCAATGGCGACTAATAGCGCTAAATGATGGGTTGCATGACTCGAAGCAAAACACAGTTCGCGGCCAAAAGTTGAGGTAAAGCGTTCGCTGCTTTGCTGCGATAAACACACTTCAGTAGTAACAATCTTTACTTCGTTAAACTGATCTTGGCTTAAGCCTATTAACCAGTTTCCAACGGCGACTAATTCTTTCAACGCTTCACATCGCTTTGATTCCACCTCGCCACCACGGCGACGCAGGTCATAATCAATCAAGTTATGTTCGCTGAGCATCAAAGCCTGGTACATATCTAATATATGACGAACATGATGGCCTATGGGGCTATCAAATAAAGGCTGAGGAGAGCAGCGATAGCATTCATCATCAAGCTGCTGAATAAACTGCACCAGTTCATGTAGCACTTCAATACTGCCTAAGATTATCTTATGCATGGCGATCTGCCTTTTTCATCAGAAGATATCCCCATGGCGTATGTCGTATTGTTCGAGTTGATCGAAATAAGCACTTAAGTCTTCTTTTTGACCAAAGCGTGGGTAATCGTGCATTTTCAAATAGGGGCGAGAGTTTACCTCTAATAAAATACAATCCTGAAGATCATAAGGTTGTTCGATGCCCTGTTGCATAATGACATCTATGCCTAAAATATTGGCCTTAAACAAAGTTAATACATGGCTGAATAAGTCTTTATTTACTTGAGGGATCGTCTGCTGATCGATCACCGAGACTACGCCACCAGGGGCTAAAGAAATACGATAAAATAGCGTAACCAGCTCGGCTTTATCGGGAATCGTCGCCAAGGTATAAGCTTGCTTGGCTAAATATTTCTGGGTAACAGAGCCTTTGCTTAATGGGTGTATCACCGGATACAGCCCCATGCTTTCACGAACAGCGTTCTCTTGATCAATTAATTGCTCAATGGAATGTATACCATCGCCCAAAACAGTGGGGGAGAAACGCTCAATCACCGACATGATTTCAGCATTGCCTTGATCATTTTTTACAACCACCACACGATAGTTTTTACCCAATAAATATTGTTCAACCACGGTTGTTGGCCACCACAGTTTAGCCAAAAAAATGGCCTTCCATAATTCAGCATAACTGTTTATAGGAAAATGGCTACCGCGAGAAAAACCACTGACATTGGGCTTGATCACCAATGGAAAGCCATGTTGTTGAGCAAATCGAATGGCCTTCAAAGGATTTAAAAAGATAAGTCCCTGTGCATGGGGAATATTATTGTCGGCAAATACGGCCCGGGCTTGAGCTTTAGAGCGACAGTTACGGCGTACGGTTAAATCGTTATAACTGCTACAGCCATCCATAAAGCGCTGGCTGATCCATTGGTAAATTGTTTTCTTAAGCGACAGTATTAACGTTGGCATTCGTTACTCTCTTTTTGTTTAAAATCTTTTACTTGGTAGAAAAAGCTTAGCTTTTTAAAGAAGATGTCTTTAAAAGGTTGATCCTTCGGCATCGCTTTGGTGACTTTGGCGAGTAGCCACATATTACGGATCATGAATTGATACTTTTTGATTAATGAAACATTTTTGCACAATAAAATTAACGGCATGGGAAAGAACAAATTAATCTCAATAATATGAAATTTTCCTGCTAATACATCGTCAAGTGAATTGGCACGCAAACCGATACGGCAAATATTAAAGGGGCCAAGGGTGCGTAATAAAGCGTATAGCTTTTGTTTTTCTTGCACGGATAGCTGGTCGCTAACATCCACATACTCAGTCGCTGAGTTATAGATGCCATTGATAGGATATTGCTCGTTGCTGCGGTTAATAACTTGAGTAATTGAAAGCGTGCCCACTAACTCATTAGAAGTATCCGTTGGTGAAATGGTTGGCATACAATGAGCGGGCTGAGGAATCAGGAATACCTCAAACTCCCCAATTTGCTGAGCGCCTTGCTGTACTAAATACTGCACAGAAGAGTGTGGCTTTAATAAACGTAGTTGCTTAAACATCCGCAGATTATCAGCCCTTTGAATACCTTTGGAGTTTTGCCCCCATTCCGGTTTCAAAAATACAGGGTAGGTTTCGGGAATAATGGCTGGGTGATCAACCCATTGTGATAAACGCCAATTGGGCGGAATGAGTTGATCCATATCCAGTTTGGAAAAGATCCCTTTGTTGTGATTAAAATACTTCGCATTCAATTGAAAGTAGCGCCAAGGGCCAATACGTAAAAGAGTGCAAAAAATAAAATAGAGACAAATCTGTGTTATGCGGATGGTCATCTAACCTCCCTGTTTTTCATGCCAATGTCACCCCAAAAATTAATCTAAAAACTAATCCAAAACCTGTGGCCAATTGGCATCAGCGCGAGTAATTAAAGCCTCTTTATCTTTTAACCATTGTCCTCTGATCTTAATGTCATAATTTAAATACAACTTACCGTTGGTGATATGCCATTGTTGGGGATCACCCTTAGCAGTATTTTCATGAGCGACGGCCCAAGCACAATACCCCCCATATTGTGGTGCATAGCTTTCAGGGGAAAGTAAGAACGCATCGAGGTTAGATTGATTTTTGAACTGCCATGTAGCCCCTTTATGCTGAGTACTAAATCGTTCAATACCTTCTATGGCTTTACCTTCGCGAAAATAAGCGACAGTATCGTAACCAGACACGGCTAAGTCACTGAAAAAACCAGTATAGAGTTCGGGCTCCGCTTGAGCGCTAAAAGGTAGGGTGAGCAATAAGCTAAAGAATAGTTTAGGCAGTATTGAAAAATTCATATCATATTCTCAAGGTTCATTAAAAGTTTGAAAAGAATGCGCTATTGCCGAGAAGTTTTTGATCTTCTAATATGGAGTACGGACAGCAAGTAAACAGTTCTCGCTCGGCATCATTAAGGAATCAGATGCCTAAAGTAGCAGTTAGTTCACCGATGTTTAAAAAGGACAAAAATGATGCGCAGCGCCGAACATGAAAAAATCAATTACATAGAATTCCCCGCCAAAGATTTAATCGCCAGCAAAGCATTTTTCCAGCAAGCCTTTAATTGGCAGTTCACCGATTATGGCCCCGAATACAGTGCCTTTTCTGCGGACAGTGCTGGCTTAGAGGGGGGCTTTTACAGTGCCGATCTTTCTGCTTCAACCTTCAGTGGTAGTGCGTTATTAGTGCTATTTAGCAATAATTTAGAGCAAACACAGAAAACCATCGAAGCGGCAGGGGGCAGCATCGTCAAAGCTATATTTCCATTTCCCGGAGGCCGACGTTTTCACTTTACCGATCCTAGTGGTAATGAATTCGCGGTATGGTCCAACAATGAATGATCTCTGCTAGAATTGAGTGAACGCTATCATTCAAGGCAATGAACAGAGCAATGAAGCCCAAAAGCAAAACAAGTAGAGGGAATTTTGAACATTAGACAGGTTGTATTAATACTATCTTTCGCCTGTGTCACGCTCTTGTTGGCGAATACAAGCAGCGCAAAGCAATATCGTATCTCTTCATTCAATCATGATACGACCCAAATTGACGTTACCTACAAGGTCATGCGTAAAGTCTACCAACGGCTCGGGCATGATTTTGAGTTGATTCGTTACCCGGGTAAACGCTCACTTGTAGAAGCTAACAATGGCCAAGTTAGCGGCGAATTAATGCGCATTAAAGCACTAGAGAAAACGCTCAATAATATGATTCGTATTCCTGTGGCCATTGGTAGTTTAAAAGTCATGGCCATCACCCGTAAGGGCGAGCGAAAAGTGACGGGCATTGCGGGGTTAATCGGTAAACATGTAGGGGTTGTACGTGGGGTAGAGCTGACGGAGCGGTTAACCAAGAACCATCAGCGTCAGATAGTGAATAGCATCGATAGTTTGTTTAAAGTGTTATTAAACGAACATGTGGAGGTGATTTTATTTCCCAAGCTGGATGCTGAGAAGTATATCGCTGCCCATCAAATGGAAGATAAGGTCAGTATTAGTGAAGCGTCTATTTTAGAAGTGAAGCTGTATCACTATATCCATGAAAGTCGAGCGAAATTAGCCGCCGAACTAACCGAGCTACTGCAGGACATGGAGCGTACTGGGGAGCTGGATGCGTTAAACCACCTAACCGAACAAGCCAGCTATTAAGCTTAATCAAAACTGACATACGCTAACACTTAAATACTACAAAAATATGAGTGAATCGGTATCATAGTCATTAATAAAAGCCCTTCCTGCCGTATACAATAATAGGTAATCCAAGTGACCCAAGCTTCCACCGCGACTACATCCGTTGAACTAACCGATGAACAAACCTCCAGCCTAAAGACCTTAACTATTATGGGGTATCTAGAAGGCACCTCATTTTTATTATTATTGGGCATCGCCATGCCATTAAAATACATGATGGGGATCCCAGAAGGGGTTAAATACATTGGTATGGCCCATGGCCTATTATTCATCGCTTACATCGTTATTTTAATGGGCACGGCCAATAAGGTGAAAATGCCACTTTGGGCGATGCCGAGCGGCGTCATTGCGTCTATCTTGCCATTCGGACCTTTCGTATTTGATGCTCTATTAAAGAAAAGCTTAAAAAATTCTTAAATATCAGCATAAAAACGAGCTGAAACCCAACACGCGTCTACACTTAAACAAATATGTCTAGGCGCGGAATCAAAACATGAGCTTTTTTAGTAGCAAAAAACATAATAAAAATGAAACAACAATCAATAACTATGAGCTAGAAGAGCTGCAACGAAAGGCTCAATGCTATGATCAATTGATGTCGAACCACCTAGTTGATAAAGCAAAAAAAATCGCTCAAACCGCGAGTGAAGTGAATCGTTCATCGAGTCATCGCTTGAGTAAGGTGCAAAATAATTACAACTTAACCGAGAACTTTGTTTCTTCTGCTCAATCCATGGCGGAGATATCAAAAGAGTCGGTGAACCTCGCCGAGCAAAGCGCTAGCCATAGCGGTGACAGCCTAAAACACCTAAAGACTCTCAGCACCAACATCGCCCAAGCCGAACACCATATTGAAGAGTTCACTACCTTGTTAGAAGGCTTTAATGCCAATAACCAAACCGTGACCCAGCTGGTGGATAATATTAAAGGCATTGCCGACCAAACGAATCTGCTGGCTCTCAACGCCGCGATTGAAGCCGCGCGAGCAGGGGAGAACGGACGAGGATTCGCTGTGGTGGCCGATGAAGTACGTACCCTAGCCAGTACGGCCAATGGCTCTGCAGAAGAAATTCAGCAAGAGATGAATAAAATCTTAGACATCTCGAATAGCATCATGAAACAGCAGCAAACCGTGGTGAATAGCATCAGCGAAAGTAAAAATATTTCGGATGAAATCGCAGGCAGCTTAGAAAATGTAAACAGCTTCTCACAGCAAAGTGCGAGTGCGGCCAGTACGGTGATTGGCCATGTTGACTCTCAAGTGAATGACGCTACTCAAATACTGCAGAATATCGGTGAAATCTTAAAAGATACTGAGCAAGCGATGGAAGGTTCGGCGACGAACCAAGGATTAGGAGAAGAGTTGGTATCTTCGTTAAGCAGTTTAAATTAAATAATCAAAGTTCAGGCCAAGGCAGGCAACAATTAAACGTTATTGCTGCTGTATAACAACATCCTCTAAAAGGCGCTTTATAGCGCCTTTTTCGTCTAGCTCAAGCACGAATAGCCATCACTTAATACGGATTAAATTTATATAATGAAGAGGTACTTGTCGTAGGAGAGCACTATGTTGACTCAGCGCCATAACTTCATCATAGAATTATTAATCGCCTTCATCGTCTTATTAGTCTTCTCCATACCTGTTCAAGCGGCAGAAAAAAGCTCGGTGCATAAAGCCAAAGTCATTGAGCATTGGACTCCTGCAAGAATAAAATCCGCTCAACCCCGAGACTTCTTCTTAGACCCGCAAGGTAAAGCCTACATGGGTAGCCGTAAAAACGGTTTCAGCCCTTATGGACAGAGTTTGGCAGGGCAAATTACAGCGGCCGATACATCAGACCCTGATATTAATAATCGATTTCCTGCAGATGGGGCAACCATCGGGGATAGCAGCCTGTTCAGCGCGCAGGTGACGGATAACGAATTCGAATCTGATACTGGAGTACGCAGTGTCAGTATTGTTATTCAATACCCCGCCGGTAATACCGAAAGCTTTCGCGCGACTCTTACTGGCGCGAATACTTGGGCTGTGACCTTACGAGGCTTTAGCGATAGCACTGGCTGGGCATGGTGGGTAGAAGCGAAAGACAGAGCCAAAAAAGGCGGAAATCAAATCACTTCAGCAGCCTTCAATTTTGATGTCGCGACAGGGGCAGAGCCTCCAATCGATCCACCCGAAGAGCCTCCCGTCATTCCCCCAGCTGATGGCATAATCCAAAATGCGCAATGGCCAGTTGAAGGCAGTCATGGGGGCGCGGTACTCACCGCTGCGGGCCGCATCTATTTTGAGATGCCCAGTAATCGTAAACGCAAAGGCCCATGGGATGGCTACGTGTGTAGCGGCACCGTTATTAACGACTCCGATACCGATACCAGTAATAATGGCCGTGCGATCATCATCACCGCAGCGCATTGCGCTTATGACGATGCGAATAAAGCCTTTGCACGTAACGTCCTGTTTATTCCCAATCAAGGTGCAACCACAGGTACACGAACAGACGGAGACTGTAGCAATGACCCTATGGGCTGCTGGACCCCGCACTTTGCCGTTGTGGATGATGACTGGAGCAGCCGTACCTTCCCGAATAACATTCCTTGGGATTATGCCTATTACGTCGTAGACGATAGCGATAGCGGCGCTCATGAAGGCCCAGGTATTGCTGGCTTGCAAGCCGCCGCAGGAGGTCTGCCATTAAGTTTTGCCACACCTTATGTTAACGATGGTGATCCCGGCCCCAGCAGTATCGACTATACCCATGCCCTTGGTTACAGCTATAGCGAAGACCCTAACTTTATGTATTGTGCAGAAGATATGACCACGGTCGATTATAAAGAAGGCAGCACTCAAAACTGGTGGTTAGGCCACTGTGATTTATCAGGAGGTAGTTCCGGTGGCCCGTGGTTACAGCCAGTAACCGCAGGCAATGGCCCAATCATGTCTGTAAACTCATGGGGCTATACAACCCAATCAGGTATGGCGGGCCCTTATTTACACTCAAGTTCCGCCAGCTGTTTATTGAGCTTTGCAGAAAGCACTGACTTTAGCAGTATTGATACCCGTTTTGGTGAAGCAGGCATAGAGGGAGCTTGTGATTAAATGCCCTGATGGAATTCATTTAAGTTTCATACGGCGCTAGTAACGCTCTTACGAAAGACTCTATTTCTTCAGGGTCATTCGACGTGAGTTGCGGAATAATACTAGCGTCAAATACCATGTTGGTAAGGTGAACGAGCATCCTATTAGGCATAATAGAAACGGCACCAATACAGCCCATTTCGGCTAATAGGACCAGCCTGTCATTATAGAATTTGATCGCCCCGGGTGTAGCCCCGACATCAGCCGTTGCACTTGAAATAAGCACCCAATGATCAAGATGTTTTACTTGATGAGACAAATCATCAAAAAATAAAGAAATACCCTCAGTATTAAAGGGGGCATCCGCATGAGCGTAGGCCCGAGATCCTTCAATCTTAATAGAATAGTTACCATGGGGATCATTCATAATTCAAACTACCAATGAGTTATCAATTGCTAACCGTTATTATAGCACTGTTTGAAACTCTATCTTTAATTTTAAGCCGCTCAGACCCTGGCGACTTATCCATGCGATGATCTCCCTGCAAGCCTAACTCAGCCACCGTCTGCACAGACTCCACCGCCAACATATCAGCCTTATGAGCTTGGCGCAGCCCAATCCAAGTGAGTTCACCTGCGGGAAGGTCTTGAATATAACGCTAGAAAAGTCGTTGCTTAAGAGAACCTTAAGAAGACATATTCACCCCAGACAAATAAATACAAGGATGACTTGAGTATAGGCAAATCCACAAACGCCT
>Ga0209184_1001326_pt1 | contig 16952 bp, 17 predicted proteins | sample EN8Hudsemesocosm_2_FD_184627 | JGI IMG/M metagenome (GOLD analysis project Ga0209184, IMG submission 184627) | Methane-oxidizing microbial communities from mesocosms in the Hudson Canyon - EN8C Hudson Canyon (SPAdes) (version 2) | ecosystem: Environmental > Aquatic > Marine > Cold seeps | place... | reverse complement strand
CATCATTATAAGAAAGGTAATCCCCCTTTCCATGTAAAATAGCACCCGTGGTTACCATTTCAGTATAAAGCACGGTATGGGCTGACATTACACGATAGAAATAACGACAGTGACGATCAGTCCAATCAAGCATGGGCGCAACGGAAAGACGGTGATCTACTGAATTTGTTGGATTTAGCGGTTTTACTGAGGTTGACACAAAAACACCTTTTTAAATATACTGTATGAATCCACAGGAATCACCTTGAATTGCTTTGAATTTCGATATACGGCACCCCATATGTACCCCATAAAAAGTAGGATTAATGATGGCATCTTTTACTATTGAAAAACGAACCAAGGCAAACGGTGACTTTTCTTACCGCTGTAAAATCGTTGTTAAAAAAAACAATCAGATTATACACCGAGAATCTAAAACATTCCGTAAAAAAGAACTCTCCCGAACTTTTGGTAAAAAAAGGGTGCAAGAAATTGAGAATGAAGGATTAGGGTTTAAAAAAGTCTTACTTTTAGGTGCGTTATTAGACTTATATATTGAAGATAAACACCTATGGGATAAAACAGGCAGAACAAAGCGCTATGTTATCCAAATGCTTAGAGATTGCGAAATTGCCAACATACAAAGCAATAAACTTAAGACCAGTGATTTAATACAACATTGTAAAATTAGGCAAGCAGCTGGAGCCAAGCCTTCAACTGTTTATCATGATGTTTGTTATTTACGTGCTGTTATGAAAAAAGCCCAACCCGTTTTTGATATTGAAGCAAATACAATTATATTTGATGAAGCCTTACCTACTTTAATTGATATGGGCTTAATCGGTAAAAGCGACAAAAGAACTAGGCGCCCTACCCAATTAGAATTAGAAAAATTAAGAGAAGGCTTAGAGTTAAGGCAGAATCAAAAAGCTAACGGAAATGTAAGAATACCCTATTTAGATATTTTAGATTTCAGTATTTTAACCTGCATGCGTATTGGTGAAGTGTGTAAATTAAAATGGGAAGATTTAAACCGAGAACATAAAACCATCATTGTTCGAGATAGAAAAGATCCTCGCAAAAAAGAAGGGAATCATATGATAGCGCCTCTATTGGGTGAATCATTTAATATTGTTATTAAACAACCGAATGATGATGATTTGATTTTTCCATACAACCCGAGAAGTGTTAGCGCTGGATTTCAGCGTGTTCGTAATGATTTAGGTATTATCGATTTGCGCTATCATGATTTAAGACGAGAAGGAGCAAGCAGGTTGTTTGAACTGGGATACTCCATAGAGGAAGTAGCCCAAGTTACAGGTCATAGAAATTTAAATATACTGTGGCAAGTTTATACGCAACTATTTCCACACAAGTTGCATGATAAATTTAATCAAGAAAATGACTCTGATTAACTATTTTTCAAACGACACTCTTGCAACACTACGGACATTATATATCAAGGGTAAAAAGTTTGGATTAGTTATTTGTGTTTTTATAGCTAGGACTTCTTGTTTGCACCCCATTTGCTGACTCAACTACATAATGAAGTGATACAGAGGTGCCAACTTTTTTACCTAATTTAATTAACGCTTTATTAATTAAACGTCTATCATTTTTCGAGAAAGTTATACCTACCCTTTCATTACTCCAGGAAGATATAGAGTCATTCTCAATGGCTAACAGTTTACTTGATGTCATATCATTGTATGCAATACCTTCATCATAATCGCTGTCGTCATATATTGCTATAGTGACATAAACTCGGCCAGTCATATCCCCAAAATTATCGCCATCAACATACCCCGTTTTTGGGCCTTGATATCCAATTGTTGAACCATCTCCACCATCGTCACTATTCCAAGAAAGAATAACTGGATTTCCAGCAGTTGAATCGTTAAAAGTAGCTCTTAAATTTTTGGTATCTTCAGAAGCGACTTTTGCTGCATTTATGGCTTTTTCAGCTCTCTCGCGCATTAAAGTTGCTTCAATAGAAAGAGCCTCCAGTTTACTATTTAGGCTTGCAATTTGAACAGAATATTGCCCTGATTCTTTTAAAATCATTTTTGATTTTTCTGCCTCTGATTCCAAAACTGCTTTTGTTACTGATAGAGTAGCTAAATCTTTTGATAGTTGATCTGCCAGTTTATCTGTTTCACTTTCGATCTCCTTCTTAACTTCTTTAATCACATCATTTCCGATACTTGAAACCAATGCAGGAAAACCAAATATGGTTAAAAGTGTAAGTGAAATTCCTGCAATAGTTCCCCAACGTGTAATTCGGTTCCATAACTTTTCTTCAATACGCTCGCGAATTTGATATTCAGCAAGTTCTAATTTCTTTTCAAAATCCATCATATAATCTTCTTCATTGCTCATATCAATTAAGTAATCCTATTGCTAAAAATGGCTTTAACACATAACGAGACTGTAGAATTTCTAATCAAGAAAAACAGACTCTAAAATTATTGTAAATCATGCCTAAAATCGCGTTGCTATCTGAATTATATGGCACTATTTTTCTATTCCCTTAAAAACAATAACTTTAAACTTTTTATTTTTCAACCATCTAAAGTTAAAAGCCTATTGAATTAGGCCTATAAAAACCCTGACTCAGATTATATTCTGGTGATTCATTCCAAATGGTTAGTAATCGTTGCAACTCTTTAAGTTCATCAGATGTAGCAATTTCTATCATTGCTTTTTCTGAGAGGGAATTTAGACGTTCAATTTCTTTAATTTCCATAATAATCTTTCTTGATAAGTAACCATACGAATATAGAGGTTATATAAGTTTATGCAAATTTAAATAAAGCACGTTTAAACACCTAAAAAACTTTTTAAAAAGGCACCTCGCTAAAGCCCTTTATATGTAACGCACACAGAGGAGCATAGAAAAACTTTACCCCCGTATTACTAAACGGGGGTGCATATTTAGAAAGCAAAAAAAACTGCCTATTGGCAGCTTTAAATTATAGTAACTCAAGTCCTTTAGGCCTGTAATACCACTTTGCGGTCATTAGGAGTTAACATCGCAATAAGGTTTTGGATTAGATATTGTATCGATAACGCCGCATTAAACGGATTAAAGTTGTTGATATATTGAAGTACGAAACTTAACCAGCAGTTTTAATTTCGTTCAAGTGCCTTATGTGCTTACCACTCTCGGTAAGGAATATCGCAATTAGTTAATTGTGGTGAAATCCCTTGGTTACTCATAAACATAGATAAGCCTGACATATTTAAATTCTGGTGCTGTGACGGTCCTAAAATTATTTGGTTAAAATATGGCTTTGAACCTAAAGGTAATTCGATATAAGGAATTAACATCGAGGCTCCTTCTCTAAATTTTAATCTAGTATCTCGAAATTTAGGAATATTCGTTGATATCAAACGCCATTCACACTCTTCTCGAAATGCACTGTGCTTAAGGATTGCTAGAACCTGAAATATGTCGCTAGTATACTGCCTGATAAATTCGTAATAGCATTCAGTTGGGTGTTGTTTAGTTATATCAATAGTTGGCAACTGCTGCCTAAAATTAACTAATAATTTTTCGATTAATACACCAATTATTTCTTCTTGTTCAGCCTTTTCATAAATACATCGAGCAATTTTCATATCAGAAATACGTGCTATTTCGTTCACTTTATTTGCACTAAACCCAAGACTCACACCTTTACCATGCGGAGTATAACTTCTCCACTGGCTTAGTAAATTTGGTTTTTCTGACAATGAAAAGACAAACATAGTATATGCAACGCTTGAACACGTTTTTGTCCATTCGAGCAGTTGTTCAAGAAATTTAAGTTCTTCGTTTTTTTCTCCAAAAGCTAACCGCCCCCTTAAAACAGTCTCGACAGTTTCGCATGCATGAACTATTTCTTTTGAATCATTCATGTATGAAATGCTACTTGCCCAAAGTGAATTTTTAGAAGCTATACCTAAAAGTGAGCCAATACCTGTGTAATGGTATAAGGGAATTTTAACTTCCGATTCAAAGATACTATTAATCGTTCTCATTTAGTATTCATACTCCATATGGAACACAACCGATTATTATGTAGGCTTTGCTAGGCTGGCCAATCTCTAATGGTTACATTTAACTGAAATATAGATAATAACGTATTAGATAAAGTATTGATAAAATTTTTACGCTAACGTCAGCAATGCGCGGTGAATTCAATGGATCGCTGCAACACACTGGTTAAATCTTTGCGCTGGGGATTCAAACCCAAGCGTCTTTCTCGGACGTTCGTTTAATTGGCGAGCAATGCAATTTAATTCCTCTTGTGAGTATAGTGCTAAATCTGTGCTTTTAGGGAGGTAGTCTCTTAATAGTCTATTTGTATTTTCATTTGAACCTCGCTGCCAAGGACTGCTTGGATCACATAAATACACTTTAATATCAGTTGCCAAAGTAAACTTACTGTGTCCAGATATTTCACATCCTCTATCCCAGGTTAATGATTTATATAACTCCTTTGGCAACTGTTTTGATTGTTCTATAAGCGCAGTAATCACGGACTCGGTGTCTTTTCCTGCTACCTTAGCCAACATAACATATCGAGAATGTCGCTCCACTAATGTTGCAATATAGCTATTTTTTGAGCACACCTCTACTTTGTATGAACAAGCTTTTATAAATCGTTTCGTACGACACGTGGTTGTGCTCATTGTTAGGAAATTCGCGCTTCAGCCAGCCTGCAATTTGCTCAGGTGACCACTTTTCTTTTAGCTTATCACCAATGATTTTGCATAGCTTTGGGCTACTCGCTAATTTACAACATTTTGGGCGACATGATCTTGTCCATGCGGCATCTTCTGCGAGTGTAGCGCGATAATTCTCCAATCCACCATTACGTCTTACTTCTCGGCTAATCGTCGATGGTGATCGACCCAGCCTTGCAGCAATACCTCGTAATGACAATTGTAAAGCGATACCACGGGAGATTTCTTCTCTTTCACTTAAAGATAGGACATGTTTAGAACGAACTCTTTCTGGTGGGCGAATGCCGCCAGTTCGAGAAATGAGGCCATAAATTGAAGAAGAATGACGATCAAATAGCCTACCAATTCCTCTTAAAGATTGCCCCTCTTTCCAGCAATTCCATATTAAGGCCATTTTTTCTGTGGTGTATTTAATTCGTGAACGATGAACCATTTTTAACACTCCTTTTCTTTTTAACTAAGAATAGAGTGTGTTGCACTGACCATTTGAAATCACAGCACTTACTGAACATTAAAAATTATGAAAAAAGGTAGGTGCATCTTTGTTCCATCAGAAGAGCTATAATGTGATATCAAATGGATTAGGTACTCCTTTAGTGCACCCAGTAAAGCTATAGCGCAGTAAAAATAGTACAATCGAGCATGGGCGCAACGGAAAGACGGTGATCTATTGAATTTGTTGATTTTACTGGGATAGACACTTATAAACCTTAACTTTAATATTATATGAAGTACCGATAAAAGCCTTCAATTTCTCCTAATGACTTTGAATAGTACACCATAAGATGTAGGATTTTCGATGGTTTCATTCACAATTACCAAACTACCCACCAAAGACAAAAATAATCTTTAGCATTAATCATCAGTTGATAGTCCATCAATCATTATTTGAGAAATATTATCAATATATTTTGACCACGCAAATTCCAAGGCTTCATTATACTGTCCTTTGAGTTCGTATTGTAGAGATAGTAATAAGGAAGATTTAACTATTTCAAATTGACTTATTTGTGCCCCGTATTCTTTATGCCTCTTGCCTAATTCGAATAAATGAGATTGAAACGCTTCAAAATTATCAACTTTACTTACTGCTTTGATAATCAATTCATTAAAATGTTTTTCTAAAATATTAGGGTCACTTTTAAACATAGGTTTAATTAAAGGTGCCATCTCAAACAAATTGTTATAAAAACATTCTGCAATATTGACATTCTCTTTAATTAATTCAGCAAAAGATGACTTGATAATACTTCTTTCTTCTATAGTCAAAATCATTATGACTCCTTCTATATAAATGTAGTAATTCTTACTTAAATAACAATACAAATGTAAAGTTATTGTTAATTAAAACAAATTATTTGATCATGGATAGAAATACCTTTCAAAACTATCTGATATTATTGGGTATCATTTTTGTACTAATCGTGCAAACCATTAGGTCTATGATGCCTCTTCGCCGACCTAATATAGAAACTAAAAAGCAACCTTCAGAGGACTGCTTTATGAAGCAGCTGACGGCAAAAGTTGTCAGCACACTTTGTCTTCAAACTTTCACTCAGCTGTCATTTCCTAAGCTATAATTTGAAATTATCTAGTGCTATCTTTAATCGCATTTGAAATATTTTGTTGTCGTTCATCCATTAACTTTTGTACGTTATTGGCATCTTTATATAAATCCAAAATCCTACTTGGTGAAGTAGTCAAAGGACTTGGCGATAACTTATCGTCCTTTTTAAATGATTTAAGGCTAGGCAAATCATTTGAAGCAGCCTTAAATGGAGGTAAAACAACAACAACATCATTTGGGTCTAGAAACACTTCTTCACTGTCATCAGATGTTCTGGACTTGTCTGAATAGCTCCAATTGCCGTTGCTGTCTTTCCAGCGATAAATTTTAACCTCGCTCCCCTGCCCTACCTGACTATTTTCTTCTGTTGTGAAATTTTCGTAAACTACTAACAATTTACCTGCAATAGATTTGATTTCTTCATCAATCACTGATGCGTTAGGAAGTAAATCATCAACAGTAAACCAAGCTTGACCATTAGGCTTTTTAAGAACAAAAAGCCCAGTCAAAGCAAGAATCAAAATAAAGGATATTAAATAAACAAATAATTTCATAAAAAAACAGATTCTATTTATGTTACCAAGCTTGAAGAAATCAGAAATTAAACACGCAAAAATTCTAGTTGTTTAATCTTTTGATAGATGATTTGCAAAACAGCAGCACAGGATAATAATGAAAAAGAGACAACTTGAAGAAATGACACATCTCTGATCATTGCAAAAATTATTAATATAGCAGGATAAACAGCTAATGAATAAAGAGGGAAGTCTTTAGTTTTATACAAAAAAGAATAACCGAGCAAAGATAAACTCAATACAAACGCCATTAACCACATATCTAAAGCAAAGGAACTTAACCCTCTAGGACTTAATATATTCAGGCTTAAAGTAGTTCGGAAATATGAAGTCATTTGGATGAATAATAAAACTAGTATTTGAAAGACTAATTGAACACTAAAAATACTGATTAAAGATAATTTAAGCCCACTTTGTATTTCCATGAACGTAAGTTCTTGTTCACGATCCTTGATTTTATACACAATGTGTCCTTTTATTATGTTTGATGTTTATTAACAATAAATTAGAAGAAGATTATTAACTAATTTTCGGTAATATCTCACAATTTTAAAGTATTGAAAACAGTAAGGCTTAATAAACTATGATTAAAACAACGAACCTTTTGAATCAGGCACATATAAACCTTGAAGCAAATTATATTCTGTGGATTTATTCCAAACGGCTAGTAATTTACTGATCGCTTCGCATAATGAAAAATACAATTCATGTCATAAGTCGAAATTATTGTCTATAATTATAGTTCTACTAATTAAGGATGATTAAATGATGAATGAATTCCCACCACCAGTACTTGTTGACACTTGGTTGCACATTATTAAAAGCAAAGAAAAAAGCATTGCTCATCAAGAGTTTGAATTACGCAGAAAAATCAAAGAGTATTTTGGCTCAATTGAATTAGCTCAATTGTATGTTGAGCAGTTCAAAGATGAAGAGATCGAAGTTTATTATTTATGATCTTAGGTCAATAATTTGCACAATCAAGGTATTAGACCTTAGCTTAAATAATACCTTTGGGTTAACTTTTGTATGGATAAAATCCAATTAACCGGCTAAAAAACTGTTTGCTTATAATAAGAAGTGCTAAAGCTTTTAGTCATCATTGATTTGATTTATTAGATAGCACTCTTGCTTAAATTTCTTTTAAGGGTTTTTAAAATTAACGAGTCATTGATTTCTGTTATTACGACTCTAGAGGAAAGTAAGCTTAGAAAAAGAGATAGAATAAGTACCAAACTTGAATAGCCAAAAACAAGATAACTTCCACCAGTAAACAATATTATAAACATTAAACGAAAAAAGTATGGGATAAAAGTAAGAATTGGAAATTTCGAACTTGCATGAATTTCATTACGCGCTTCTTCAAGTAGAGTAAATTGTTGATCCCTTTTTAAATGGGAGATTTCATCGAAGTAATCAATGTACTGTTTGATATCCATACATACTCTTTCTTTATAAAAAAAATAAGGGTTTATAATAATTAGTAAAATGAGAAAAGAAAAGGAACCGAATAAACAGTTACGGCCTACTACTTTATTATATGCGCATTATTAAAAAGTAAGGCGACTCCATATACTCATCCCTTCAATTAACAATCTACTGACATCTTTTGCACATTCAGTTTCAGTAAACTTGTTTGAATCATCTAGAGCTGTTGCGACTGAAGCAGTGGGCATTTAGCCTTTCCTATAAATAACCACCTTTGGTATAACCATAACATTAACTTAGCAAAAGTATTTTTATTATAATAGGTCCTAATCATCTGACACAGGCATGGCTTCTATGTTAACTATTTCACTACGGTTTAACGTAATTTTAAATCGCTGTAAATGTTCGCCTTGCTTGTCTATATTACGAAGAATAAGGTTAACTTGATAACGACGCTCGACTGCTTGGCTCGATATTTTCTGTCCTTCCAAACTGTATAAACGACCTGCACCCTTTTTCAAAAAACGCACAAAAGGAGTTAAGTTAAAAAAGATTTGCTGTTGAATTTCATCATAGCCCGGTAAAAACTCTTTGGCGAGAACTCTATTATCACAACGAAAATGTAACAAACGTGCTGCTTGTTTATTTTGTTGTCGACGCTGTTGGAATAGCTCATTCACCGTTTTGGGCAAGTCTTTGCTATTTAGATGCTCTAACCACAAAATTTGGCTTAGAACTCGCTTTTGATTAACACTGTGACGAAATAAGTTTTGCCATTTTGGTCTACCTTTTTGAATTCTACGCCAAATAAGACTGGTAAGATCTTCTTTAAACGTTTCCCTTAAACCGTAAATTAATCCTAAAAAAGCAATTAGTGCTACGGTTACTTCAGTGAAGCTTGAACGAGCATTAAGCACTAACACCATAACAAAAGCCATGATCACGGCAGTAACGCCCCCCCTAACTAAACGTTTTAAATTTAAATCTAAATAACGGGTTTGTTTTTGAAAAACTACACCGTATTCAATTAAACGCTGCAACAATCTCATCTTATTGGTTATACGATTAGGATCATCAAGGGTTACTTGCGAATTGTATTTACATTCGATGCGGTAATAATTTTCTTCACGGCAAAATGCAAATAGAAACTCTCGTTCGGCAGCAAAATCGCTACTTTTAGGCCCTTTAGACAATAATTTTAAAAACGATTGTTCAAGATGCCAACTCAAGTAATTATCAGCATTTTCAAAAAAAGAGCTTAACTTACTATCTGAAGGTGTATAGCGACGCAGTTTTTTAACTAGGCTAGCTATTTGTTCTGCTAATTCAATAGCTGCTGGATAGAATTCTTCAGCAGTTTTTAATTTCAAAGTTTGTTTTATATCTGCATCAAGCGCTATTTTTAATTGGTAGGAATATAAATTTAAGTTTAATCGATAGTCACTTTGCCCATCTTTATTTTCTCCTTCAAAACGCTGGCTAATAAAGCGACTTCGTACTAAAGGAAGATGGATCTGATCTGAATAATAAGCACTATGACTTTTTATATTGCTGTAAAAATAATCTTCTACATTTAAGGTACTTGGACTTATACCCATTTCAACCGGCAGCGAAAAATAAAGATCAATACGCTGCTGTGCTTGTGGCAACAATTGATGACTTATTTTAAGAGATAAATTTTCGTCTTGAGATAATTTAACTATATTCACGCCTTATTACTTCTCCTAAAAATGAGGTGTTAATTTTTCCTTCTTTTTTAAGCATAGCAACTGTACTACTTCAAACAAAGCACATGATTGATTTAGTTAATTTATAATTTTAGCAATAAGCCAAATTACTATTAAATTTTGATGAATATTTTACGCTGATACAATTTTAAAGAAACAAACCAGAATAAAGCAACATGACTAAAAGCAAATAAAAATGATGCTAATGTTGGTTCGGCAATAAGCTTGAATTGTTCGTATAACCAACCATATAAAGTACTGTCTCCAACGGAAATATTTAAATAAACTGTCACAAATAAAAATGATAACACATAAACAAACAGAGGGTTTGTGCCATAAACGAGCAATGGAGACACTAATTTCTCTTGACCCTTTATATCAATCAACCAAACAAAGGCAGCCAATAAAAGACAGGCAAAACCTGTGGTATAAATGACGTAAGAACTTGTCCACAATGATTTATTTATAGGCAAGATCAAGCTCCACAAAGCACCAAAGCCTATAGTAAGTCCACCAATAAGAATAAGCTTGATTACACTAGAGTTTTTATCTTTTATGTTAGTCAAATAACGTGTTAATTCAAATCCTAATAACATATTAACCACTGCGGGTATGGTACTGAGTAAGCCTTCCGGATCAAAACTTACCCCGCGCATATTATACATGTGATTCGCGCCTAAAGTAGCTAAGTCAAACTGACGAATGATATTTCCTTCAATGGTTAAGCCAGCCTCACCTACACTCAATAGTAGCCCCCAATAGCTAAGCAAAATAATAGCTGAAACAATAAAGACTCCACGACGGTTTAATAACAAAACTAGGCTTGCCGCAATCGCGTAAGCGATGCCAATACGCTGTAATACGCCCATAATTCGCCATCCTTCAATAGGTGTATTAAATGGGATTACATTAAGCAAAAAGCCAATAAAAAACATGATAAAGCCACGCTTTATAATTCTTATAAATTGCTCCGGGGTAGCAGTAAAATCACTCTTTTTAAAAGAGAAAAACATTGCCGAGCCAATAATGAATAAGAAAAAAGGAAACACTAAATCTGTAGGCGTAGCACCATGCCAGTCCGCGTGTAATAAAGGCGCATACACATGCGACCAAGTACCCGGTGTATTAACTAAAATCATCAAGGCAATGGTTATACCTCTAAAGGCATCAAGGGCAAGGTATCGAGTCATAAAAACATCCAAAAATAAAAAATCGCGCCAAAAATGACAGCGCTATCATTTAGCTAATATAAATGATTTTCGAGCTCTTTTCTAATATAATTATTAAATCACCAATGAAGTTTTGTCATAACAAGACTTTTTGGATTACAAAAGGGTTGCAAATGTTTTATTTACTAAGATATCCCAGAGTTATGTCTTAATCTATAGACGACCTGAGCTACTGTGTTAAACTGAAGAAAAATCCATTATTTTAACTGCTATGTCTGCTGAAAATTTATTATCCCAAGCCCAACAAGTTTGCCAAAAAAAAGGTGCTCGTTTAACTAAAGCGCGTGAACAAGTTTTTTTACTGCTTGCCAAACATGAAGGTGCCGTTGGCGCATATGATTTATTAGATGAACTCAAAAAGTTAGATTCATCAGCAAAACCCGCAACTATTTATCGCGCTTTGGATTTTTTATCTAAGCAAGGTTTTGTTCACAAAATTGAATCTATAAATGCATTCATTATGTGTCATCATTTTGGTGACTGTAACCACCCGGTGCAATTGCTTATTTGCGATCAATGTGGTCATGTTGAAGAAATACAATCAAACAATTTTGATTTGGCACTAAGATCCATGGCTGATGCTAATGGCTTTACTATCAGCCATCAAATTGTTGAAGCACACGGTCGTTGTAAAGCCTGTCATTAATCCTATTAACTACACCTTTCATCTCAAAATACTTTTCAGTGTTACCAAGCCAGCCTTAAATATGATATAAAGCCCGACTAAAATTTTATTTTGTATACAAAATAATTAATACTTATATCATTGGAAGGCTATGAAATACTCAATATCATCTGTAATCGTTTGTTTATCTGTTGCTTTTACTAGCAGCTTATTTACTACAAGTGCTCTAGCTAAAAGCACTGTTGCTAGCGACAAATTCCGCCAGCTAGAAGAAGTTTTACCTACGCCAAACGTATACCGCACAGCTTCAGGTGCGCCTGGACATAAATACTGGCAGCAGCAAGTTGATTACGATATTGAAATTAAACTTGATGACAAAACTCAACAATTAACTGGGTCTGAAACCTTAAGTTATCAAAACAATTCACCCGACACTTTACGTTATATCTGGCTACAGCTTGATCAAAATAAGTTAAAGCGTAACTCTGATGCCAAGTTATCAAAGTCAACAAAGTCACTTAAAAAAGTAACTTACACTAATGCTCGCAACATGATTGAATCACCAATATTTGATGGTGGTTATAACATAACCAAAGTAACTGACAGTAATGGTAAACCTCTACATTATGTTATTAATGGCACCATGTTGCGTATTGATTTACCTAAATCACTAAAATCAGGTGACAATACAGAGTTTAATGTTGAATGGAATTATCAATTACATGAACAAAAAGTATTAGGTGGCCGTTCAGGTTATGAGTATTTTAAAGAAGATGACAACTATTTATACGAAGTAGCAAGTTGGTTCCCTCGTGCGGTTGCTTATTACGATGTTATGGGCTGGCAGAACAAGCAGTTTATAGGCAGTGGCGAATTCACCTTAGAATTTGGTGATTACGATGTAAAAATCACCGTACCGAGCGATCATATTGTTGCGGCTACTGGCGTTTTACAAAATCCTAAGAAGGTATTAACTAAAACACAACGTAAACGTTTAGAAAAAGCAAAAACAGCGAAAAAACCAGTACTTATTGTTACTGTTGACGAGGCACTAGAAAATGAAAAATCTCGTGCAACAAAAAGTAAAACTTGGCACTTTAAAGCCAAAAATGTCCGCGATTTCGCGTTTGCTTCCAGTAGAAAGTTCATTTGGGATGCACAAGGCTATCAACATGGCGGTAGCAATACTATGGCTATGTCGTTCTATCCTAATGAAGGTAACCCATTATGGGAAAAGTACTCTACTGAAGCCATTATTCATACGATGGAGCAATACAGTAAATACACTTTCGATTATCCATACCCAGTATCAATTTCAGTAAATGGTCCTGTCGGTGGCATGGAATATCCAATGATCACTTTCAATGGACCTCGCCCAACACTTGATAAAAAAACTGGTGAAAAAACTTACTCTCGTCGTACTAAATACGGTTTAGTCGGCGTAATCATTCATGAAGTTGGTCATAACTACTTCCCTATGATTGTTAATTCTGACGAACGTCAATGGACTTGGATGGATGAAGGTTTAAATACTTTCTTGCAGTTTTTAGCTGAACAAGCATGGGAAGAAGGCTACCCATCTCGTCGTGGTGATGCGGCTAATATCACTAGTTATATGAAAAGCAATAACCAGGTGCCTATCATGACTAATTCTGAGTCAATATTACAGTTTGGTAATAATGCCTATGGTAAACCTGCAACAGCATTAAATATTTTACGTGAAACCATTATGGGTCGTGAGCTATTTGATTTTGCTTTTAAAGAGTATGCTCAACGTTGGAAATTCAAACGTCCTACCCCTGCTGATTTCTTCCGTACTATGGAAGATGCCTCTGCGGTTGATTTAGACTGGTTCTTCCGTGGCTGGTTTTACACTACTGATCATGTAGATATTGCCCTAGGCAACATTCACCTTTATACCTCAGATAGCCAAAACCCTGATACTGAGGAAGCTTGGTTGCGCGCATTAGATAATGAAAAACCTGAATATATTTCTAGTATCATGAATAAAGGTCAATGGCTTCGAACACAAGATAAACCTGAGTTATTAGATTTTTATAACGAACATGACAAATTCACAGCTACCAATGCAGCTCGCAATAAATACAACGCAAGCAATAAAAAACTTGAGCAATGGCAAAAAGATTTATTACTAAACCAAAGTAATTTTTACTTGATTGATTTTGAAAACAAAGGTGGTTTAGTAATGCCCGTTATTTTGGATATCACATACGCTGACGGCAGTACTGAGCATATGAAAATACCTGCTGAGATTTGGCGTAAAAATTCAGAAAAAACGTCAAAACTCTTAATTCGTGATAAAGAAATCACTGCGCTAGCGATAGATGCTAAATGGGAAACTGCTGATGTAGACGTGAATAACAACTACTGGCCAGCTAAACCTATTAAATCTCGCTTTGAGCTTTATAAGCACAAGAAAAAAGACATGATGCGTGATTACAATAAAGAATTGAAGTCAGCTGATGAAGAAAATGAAGACACTGATAGTTAATGTTTACTTTTTCAAATTCTTATTTTAGGAAAATAGCAAAGAGTAAAGTACTACTGAGTATTTTACTCTTTGGGGTAGCAGCATCCTCTGCTGCCCACACCTACTTTTTTGCTGTCACTGAGCTAAACATAAATATCACAAGCAAACATATTGAAGTAATTCATCAACTTACTGCGCATGATATAGAAAATGCTATTGCTGAAATACAGCAAATTCATTTCTCTCCAGAGCATCCTCAATACGATGAATTCATACAAAATTACATTGAAGAACACTTTATTTTAGAGCGAAACAATAAAGTTATTAAAATGAATTGGATTGGCTTTGAAGTTAAAAGAGGCCGACTTTTTGCTTATCAAGAGAGCATATCTAAAAACTTTTTAACTAATTTAGTGGTAAAAAACGCAATACTCGTCGATACTTATGAAAAACAGATCAATACAGTTAACTATCAAAACTTAAGTCCAACAGGCACAGTTCAGGGTAGTTTAACTTTTGATCAATCACGAAAAGTTGCTATGATTACTTCAAGTGAATAGATACTAATAATAAATAATTAACATAGTTTGATTTACATTTGTTACAGAAATGTGCAAAAATCAAAGTATTATAAATAGCTAAGGCTCGGAAGGCTTCATGAGAGTAGAGTTCATCAACCCGTTTTTATCATCAATGCTTAACGTCATGTCTACTATGGCGCAAATGGAATTAATCCCCGAAAAACCTAAGTTGAAAAAAAATGAAGTCTCTATGGGTGACGTGTCAGGCTTAATTGGCATGGTTAGTCCAGAAACAAAAGGATCTCTTTCAATTACTTTTGATGGACCTTTAGCGCTAGCAACCATGAAAGGTATGGTTGGTGAAGCGCCAGATGAAGTAAATGAGGAAATAACAGATTTAGTCGGTGAAATCACCAACATGGTTACTGGTGGTGCTAAGCGTATGCTCAGTGAAAAAGGTACTGAGTTTGATATGGCAACTCCTATTGTCGTTTCCGGTAAAAACCATACTATTCATCATAAATCAAAAGGTCCTGTAGTAGTCATCGCTCTAAAAGGAAAGCAGGGTAAAGCCTACATAGAATTTTCTTTTGATGAATAAAGAATAAGCTTCAAGCTACAAAAGTTTCGAGTTACGAACAGTATCTGAATCCCTAAAAGGCACTATTTTAATATTAGTGCCTTTTTTGTTATAACGTCATTAACTAGTTCTAATCTGCTTAGCAGCTAACACCATATTTTCCAACGCTAGTTTAGTTTCATCCCAACCACGTGTTTTTAACCCACAATCAGGATTAACCCACAACCTTTCTCGTGGAATATACCTTTGTGCTTTTTCTAACAAATTAACCATCCATACTACATTCGGCACATTTGGCGAATGAATATCATAAACACCAGGGCCTAAATCATTTGGGTAGGATTGCTGCTCAAAAGCATCAAGCAAAGCCATATTTGAACGAGAAGTTTCCACCGTTAATACATCAGCATCAAGTGCAATAATAGCAGGTAAAATATCATTAAACTCTGAATAACACATATGAGTGTGAATTTGAGTATTTGATGGTGCTTTCGCGGCAGACAAACAAAATGAAGCGGTTGCCCAGTCTAAATAGCTTTTCCACTGACTTTGTTTAACCGGCAACCCTTCACGAATTGCTGGTTCATCTATTTGAATTATCTGTGTTCCGTTAGAGATTAAGTCACTCACTTCATCACTAATTGCTAAAGCTATTTGCTTGGCAACATGCTCTTTTGGTAAATCATCTCGTACAAAAGACCATGCTAAAATAGTAACAGGCCCTGTAAGCATAGCTTTTACAGGTTTGTCAGTTAAAGACTGAGCGTACTTTATCCACTCAACCGTCATTGGTTTCTTACGGCTAATATCACCAAAAATAATTGGCGGTTTCACACACCGAGAACCATAACTTTGAACCCAAGCAAATTGAGTAAACGCAACCCCCTCAAGCAGTTCACCAAAATATTCCACCATATCATTGCGTTCAGCTTCACCGTGAACTAATACATCTAAACCAATTTCTTCTTGGCGTTCGATAGTGTCTTTAATTTCAGCCCTAATTAAGTTTTGATATTCATTTTCATTAATTTCTTGGCGGCGCCATTTTGCTCGCACTTCACGAATATCACCTGTTTGAGGAAATGACCCTATAGTAGTGGTTGGTAATATTGGTAGTTGCAATTCTTTTTGTTGAACCTTTTTACGCTGTTCAAAGTTCTCTTTACGGCAGTAATCTTGTGTTTTTAACGATTTAACACGTTGTTCTACTACTTGATTATTAATACGCTTAGAAATACACCGAGCTAAAGCAGAATTTGAGTATGAAGTGATTTCATCACTATTTTCATTAAGTAATGCCCACTTCAATAAGCTTAGTTCCTGACATTTTTGTTTAGCAAATGCTAACCAAGATTTAAACTCTTCATCTAATTTTTGTTCTTGCTCTAAATCAACGGGCGAGTGAAGTAATGAGCACGAAGGTGCAAGCCATAATCGTTGGCCTAATTGGCGGTATAGCGGTTGCAGCTTTTGATAAACTGACACCAAATCTGTTTTCC
>Ga0209184_1001322_pt1 | contig 16983 bp, 15 predicted proteins | sample EN8Hudsemesocosm_2_FD_184627 | JGI IMG/M metagenome (GOLD analysis project Ga0209184, IMG submission 184627) | Methane-oxidizing microbial communities from mesocosms in the Hudson Canyon - EN8C Hudson Canyon (SPAdes) (version 2) | ecosystem: Environmental > Aquatic > Marine > Cold seeps | place... | reverse complement strand
TCGCAACACTAAAAATCGAACAGGGCCGTACACAGGAAGCCATTGATAGCCTGAAGAACGCAAAAATAAGCGCGAATAAAATCGAAGACCAAGAACTCAAAGACGAAATTGCCGAGCTACTTGAAACGCTGTTAGCGGCATAAAGGGCTGATTCTAAACAGGTCACAGCTTTATCAACGAGCAGGCTCGCCTTTTTGGTATAGCGACTTATCAAGGCCTTTACCACCAAGGATAGAAATCAGGCATATCTTTCGATGCGGAAGACTTAAATTCTGGTTTACGCTTTTCTAGAAAAGCCGCCACACCTTCTTTTCCGTCTGCTTGGCTAGCGTAAAAGATCGCTAGAGAATCAATTTCATGCGCCTTCCTGGGGTGGTCTAGTGCCGACAGCCGTTGCATCATTTGTCTGGCAAGCGCGATAGAAACCGGCGACTTTTCGGCAATACTTCTAGCGATGCCATAGGCTGCCTCCAATAATTCGTCGGGCTGATGCACAGAGCGCACTAGGCCTTTTTCTTTTGCTTCATTTGCGCTGACAATCTCGCCGGTATACACCCACTCTAACGCTTGTGAAAGGCCAACGATTCTGGGCAGAAACCAACTAGAGCAAGCTTCAGGCGTAATGCCGATCTTCTCGAAAACAAAACCGATTTTAGCTTTCTCAGACGCTAGTCGAATGTCCATGGCGGCAAGCATTGTTGCGCCAATACCAACCGCGGCACCATTCACCGCAGCGATCACAGGCTTCTTGCAGTCGTAGATAGCCAGCACAACCTGCCCTCCACTATCGCTGACGCCTTCGACAACTGGCTCGCACTGCATGTCCTCAACCGTCGGTTTTTTTGATTCATCAAGTCCAAACACATTGCCTTCGACAGACAGGTCCATACCAGCACAAAATGCTCGCCCTTTACCCGTAACAACAATCGCGCTGACGGCATCATCTTCGCTAGCGCGCTCAAAGGCATGCACGAGCTCTGACGCCATCTCGAGTGTAAATGAATTCAAATGCTCAGGACGGTTCAGTGAAAGGGTGAGTATTTTATCCGTGATGTCGTAATTTATTGTTTTGTAATTCATACCAGTCCCTGCAATAGCGATGAGAATTTTATCAAGAACTAACTGTAACGTACTTTAAGAGCGAGTGGGACTGGAATGGCAGGTCACCAAATTAAATGCTGTTATCAATAAGTCTAGCGCTTTGTTGTACTGACAAAGTCATGCGAGATTTCACCGCTTTAGCTTTCTAAACCTTAAGAAACATCAGTTCGAATCACCGCTGGAGAAGTAGAATATCAGTGGCCACAACTAGGCCAAAAACGCCCTCACAAATCCAGGAAGAACGTCTCCGGCTTTACCGTAGATATGATGATCAAACTGGGACTCAAGCGCTGATGGTTCTAAGTTTATTTCTATGGTTGTAGCACCTGCGGCATTAGCCTCCTGAACAAATCCAGCAGCGGGGTAAACGTGACCAGACGTTCCAATCGACAAGAACAAATCACACTGAGCCAACGCTGCATAAATTCGTTCCATTTGCATCGGCACTTCACCAAACCAAACGATATCGGGCCGCAAGCTTCCGCGTTCACCGCAACACTCACATAATGTGTCAGAGGTGATGTCACTATCGATGGTGTAGACATTATGGGTCAACACACAACGCATTTTGAGCAGTTCGCCGTGCATATGAATAAGCTGTTCGGACTGAGCGCACTCATGCAGATTGTCGATGTTTTGCGTAACCAGTAAAAAATTACCGTTAAAGCCCTTCTCCAGCTGAGCCAAGGCCTGATGCGCCATATTAGGTTTGATTGGGTCCGACAATAAGTGCTGTCGCCGCTCATTGTAAAAACGCTGCACCAAACTAGGGTTAGCCGCAAAGCCTTCAGGAGTAGCAACTTCTTCAACACGATGGTTTTCCCATAAACCGTCGGCAGCTCTGAAGGTCTGTATTCCTGACTCGGCAGAAATACCGGCGCCCGTTAAAACAACAATCGACTGAAGCTCTTGAAGACTGGTATGCCTAAGGATCTCCGTTAGATCAAGCACCTGACTCACCTCCCCCCCTACCTTTTATTTTGACAATAACTTGAAGCGTTTTTCGACGACAAACACCAGTAAGGGTAAGCCGATAAACATCCCCAAGGCTGACGTTGTTAATGACTCAACCGTTTGTGGTGAAACAAGAAACACTGACGACAATTGAATCACTAATAACAGTACCGCGAAGCCCCAAATATAACGAGCCAAGCGCGCGTTGACGTCCGACCTTGTTGACAAAAAGTAAGCCGCCCCCGCGACTAAGCCTACCTCAAGTAAAAAAGAAACTAGAGGCCTATCCCAAAGAGCAAAACCTACCTTCAAGTCAGACGTTATCGCCAGATCCGGCCGATGTACAATCAAGTCGAGAAACCAGTGCGAGGCGACAACTAAGGCAACTAACATACTGGCCTTGAGCCGTAACTTAATGCCGGGCAGCAAGCGAACCAAGGCAAAGGCGATAAGCGCCCAACCAAAGGTTGCAGCAAGACTGTGGGTAAATGGCATATGGTAAAGGTCTAGGTGATTTGAGGCTAAGCTCGTATCAATTCGAACATGCTCCACCCCCCCTAAAACAAATAGAGCCCAAAAAATGTCGACAAACTGCGCCGCAATAACGAGCAGCCAAAACGGAATACGCGGAGCAATGGCCTTTGCGGCAATAGATGCGCTGTAATGTCCGACAAACATAGATAACTCCACCACTATTCAAGAAGCTATGTACTTTACTCTAAAGAATCGGGGGATAACATGTTCAAAAATGCGACTAACTGTTTCGCTTCTTCATCACTTAAGTCGGCACCAACAAGCTCATGCCGGCCTTCAGGCGGCTGACGATAATGATCGATTACCTCGCTCAAACGGCTGAACCGACCATCGTGAAAGTATGGCCCTGTTAACGTTAAGGCGCGTAAGGTTGGTGTTTTAAACGCGCCTTGAAGAGGAACATGGCCTGATTGATTCAAAAAACGTAGCGCCATGCACGCTTCAGGTTCTGCATCGCTGTATGGCCCAATGCAGTTAAACTCGTCGAGCTTCACACCGCGAACACCAAGTACTCTCCCAAAATCTAAGTCAGCACCCATACTGGAATTGAGAGGGATAGCAGAACCAATATTATGGAAGCTTCCGTTGGTCAGCATAGGGCCATTGTGGCATTGCAAACAACGAGTTTTGGTGGGATGAACAAATAGCTTCATGCCCGCGACTTCATCTTCAGACACTGACCGGTGCGCTTCATTACTGCATGTTTTATCTGGCGAACTCTCGCATTCAATAAATCGATCAAACCGAGATTGCTTGGGGACGATAGTTCGGACATATGCCTCTACCGCCTTCCCCACATTGGCATAGTCTTGGTTGATTTGTTCTCGCTCTTGCCTGTTCAATAAAAACCACTCTTTTTGAGTACGGGAATCTCCCCAAGGCCCAGCGTGTATAGCCACGATATCTAAGCCCTCAAAATTCAAAGGACCAAATATCGCCTCAAATTCCTGCTTGAGTCGCGTATCTTCAACAATTGTGCGTAAGACATGAACACGGCTTGCTCCCATTTCATCAGCGGCTTCAAACGGCACCAAAGCCTGCGCCCAAAGCGAGTCACGGCGGCCATCCCAGTAAAACCAACGCTGCCAAGCCACGCCCAACAAGGTTTGCGTATTACGCCCCGTTTTATGCATGCCTTGAGCTTTCTCTTTACCATCAGTAAACCCAAGAGACGGTAGATGGCACGATCCGCAAGATAGCTTTCCATTGCCACTCAAGCGCTGGTCGAAGAACAGCTTTTCTCCTAATTTTTTCGCCTTGGCTTGATTGGAAAATCGATTCGAAGGGTTAGCGGGAAGCGCTTGCAGGCGCGCCAGCGACAAAGAAGAGAGCAAGGTCAGTTCGACCGCTGAGAGCCGCCGACTACTCAGACCCGAATCAGTGACATTTTCAGATGCAAGCAAATAGCCGCTGCCCCAAAAAAATAAGCAAAGGAAGAGAAAAACTTGCCGCAAACAAAACGCCTTTAGAGTCGATAGGTTATAGGTGGCGATGATCGAAATTGACATCAATACGTATACGATCACGCACCTGTGAGGCCTCAATATCGAACAAAAACGTCCAAGACCCAAGCATGTTAAACAACACACCTTCTATTTTATAGACACCCTCTCCTAAATACTCAGTAACTGCCGGTGCCGCAGGCATTCCATGGCCATGCCCTTCTCCGAACATGCCCGCTGATATGGCTATCGAAGCATTATCAATTGCTTTGTTTTTGCTATCCCTTAGCTCTAGCAACCATTGAGAATGCTGACCTAATACTAGCTGGCTTTCGATTGGAGAAAAACGCGCAGAAAATTGCTGAGTCTGGCCCTCTGCATTCCAAACAAGTTGACCCTTCACAGGCTCTTTTGCAGTTGCGCAAAACGAAATGAATAAGGCCAAAAATCCAACTAGAAACAAAACACCAAGCGCAGGCTTGGCGTTTGTTCGTCTAAAAGCATAATTCAACCTAGTCACTAATCAGAATCCAACCAATAACTTCCGTCGTATGCGCTACTTCTGACTCACGAGATTGTTCTTCATCAACATGCACATCAAAACTAGTCGCATTCATGTTGCGTATCCGCGTGGTAGATGTGTCGCCACCATAAGCACTTTGCATACCGGCTATCAGAGTGTAACTACCTACCGTTTCGCCATGATCAACCGTCACCCAGTTATGCTTCACGCTGCGCCCAGTCTTCCCCACTGAAACTGTTTGGCCATTCAACAAGGTTGAACCAGCCTCAATCGCGATCACGTGGACGTCTTCGGCAACATGTTGCTGAGCGTTGCTTTCCTGCTCTTCCAACTGAACCTGAACAGAGTTTACACCGATGTTTCGAACACGAGTTGTGGCCGCATCGGCTTCGTTTACAGAAGCAATTTGCGCAAACACCGCAGGTGCTGAGGAGAAACTCTGATCGAAGTTAAGCGTCTTCCAACTTTGATTAACACTTGCGGTAAATGCTTCAACTTTTAAGCCACCAATATCATGCACTCCAGGCTCCATTGCGAGGTACTGGATTGTCTCAGTGACATGATAGCCATCCAAATATTCCCATTCATCAACTTGAAACTCAAAACCTTTGCTTGATACGTTACGAACTCGCAGCGTCACAGGCTGCCCACCCTCAAACGTAATCGCCCCACCAACAACGACCGGAGTCACCGCAAACGGAACAGAGAATGTCGTGCTATGCCATGTATCACTATCCGTTTGCAAAACGTCAACTCGTCCGCTTTGCCATTTAACACTATTAGGCTCAATTGGAGGCAATGGCGCTTGATACAGATAGGCGGTCAAGTTCACGAGTTCCTCTTCACTCAAATTGACAATGGTATGTGCAGAAATTGCGTCTTCAATTGTCGCCGCTGAACCGTCATGAAGATACGGAGCACTCGTTAGCAAGCCAAGCACTGTCGGTGTATCTAGACCATCTAAAGCAGCTCCAAGTCGCTGACCTGATGTTTCTAGCAATGTACCAACATCATGCCGCTGAGCACTCAGCGAGTCAGTGAAAGTAGCGCCAGAGTGGCACGTAGAGCACCCCTTATCATTGAATAGTGATTCACCAATGCGCGCTTCTGGCGTAACCTCTGCAACAGATATGGGGTGTACCTCGGTTTTCGACAATGATGTCATATACGCAGCAAGGGCATCCAAATCTGGGCTTAAACCAGCCTTCTCCAAGCCCATTGAATCGGCTCGATCTGCGGTATAAAAGTCGACGTCGTTCATTAGTCCAGTGCCGCCAGCAAAGCCTCGGATCTGACCTTCGAAATCTTGCAGCTCATCGAAGTTGGCGCTCCAGTGCAACAAGCCGTGCGCCATGCCACCTTTACCGTTTAGAGAAATAGTGTTTCGAAGTCCTTCACCGAACTGGGAGAAATCCCAAACGCGGCCGTCTTGTCCGCCATCTGCATGACAACTCGCACAGCTCATGTAATCCAGTGCCGCTAGACGATCATCCTGTGCGTCATAAAAAAGCTGTTTGCCATTCAAAATTTCTGGCTCCAGCGTTTCAGTTTGCACAACGGCTACATCGATCGCAGGTTCAGGATTTAGCGCACCATATTCAACAACATTTGCGATATCAATAAAGCTGACGCTACGGTCCATAAAGTTATGCGACACAAGCGTCCTGCCATCCGGCGACAAAGCGAGACCCTGAGGGGCCCTTCCAACATCAAAGCGCGCAATTTCACTGTCTGTTGACGGCGTACTGATTGCAATCTGACGATTACCCTCTAATGCGGTAAAAAGATGAATACCATAGGGTCCATAAACAGCCGCTGTTGCAACGGAAGCGTTGTCATGATCGATTCGCGAAACGACATCCTCCGAGCGCAACTGTGTTTCAATACGAGAACTGACTGCACGAACTGTTTGATCAAAAGTAAGAGGCATTCCCGAGCGCCGCGTACCACCAAGAATATTGTCTTGCTTGGACGCTAAGTAAGCCTCCGTGCCCGCAGGGTGCATCGCTATACCCGACAAATAGTTCGGAATGCCAGGGCCGGTGTTTTCAGAGATTTCATCATCGCTATACATTAAAGAAATCGGTGCCACTTCGCTAAGGTCTGTCGTTGATAGCACCGCTAGTGCGTCCAAGCCAATGCTAGCATCAGGGCTCGCCGTATGCTCAAAGCCAATTGAGCCAACAACAAAGTCTCCAACATATATCTCATTCGCGCTTGGCGATAAGGCAAGCAACTGAGGGTTACTCAGCACATCGGCACTTGAAATAGTCGCAAGGCTTGTTGTATCTATTTTCACAACCTGAGCCATCCCTTGCAGAGCAACATAGGCTGAAGATCCTGCTATCACAATACCGTGAGGCTTCGCCGCAGAATTTGAAAGCTCTATGGTAGCGCTAGTGGTAAAGCTATTTGCATCAATAATGCTGACCGATGCGCTCTGCTTATTCGTAACCCATGCACGGCCCGCGTCGTCGAATGCGATTGCGCTCGGTTGAGCCTCAACATCAATCTCTGCAATAACAGACTGACTCTGTGTATCTGTCACAGAAACCGTGGCGTTGTCTGGATTGACGTTCCAGACTTGCGCCAAAGTGGGATGAAACGCAACGCTTGTCGAACTTAACCAGCGATTAGGGTTATCTACATCGACAGCAGCGTCATAAACAATTTTGGTAGAACTAAATTGCGTACTTTCGCCTGTTGCTGGGTTTTCTACAGTCAGTACGACAATGTAACGACCAGGTTCTGCATAGCTATGCGTACCGGTACTTACAGTCGAGAATGCCGTGGCAGGCGACCCATCGCCAAAGCTCCAACTGTACGTTAAACCAGCGGCAGCGATTGCATTGAAGCTTGCGGGAGACTGAGCAGCGCTTGCTTCAGCAACCAAGATTCCCGATACCTCCGGGCGAGAACCAAATGTTAGAGTCTGCAAATCTCGTGTCTGGGGCAAGGTTCCGCGAGTAGCCTGAATCCAGTTAACGCCATCGGCACTTACCTCCACTCGGTAATCTGCAATATGCCCATTAAAGGAAGCGTCTTGTCGCGGCAAATACGTCAATGCGGTGGCGGTGTAGCCTACCCGCATATCAATGGTAAACGAGTGCTCATGCGCCGGATCATTGTCGTTACCAGCTGGCGACCAATCAGTATGCCAGTGTGTCGCCGGATCGCCATCCAGTGCTTTACCATAACCAGCACCAGCGTTGGCACTATCGACAGAAGCAATCCAGTCGCGACGCTCAATCACGTCTCCATTGCCGTCAATAACATTAATTTCCGCCGCAGACGTCCATGGAAAGTTATTTGTTTCTGATTCAGCAATAAGTCTCACATAACGCACGTCACCAGGTGTTGTAACAGGAATATCTCGAACAACTTTGACAACATGCGCCTCCGACGGCACTCCTGCGTCGTTAAGAGCGAACATCATCCAATAACCGGGAATCAAGACGTTTGGGTTTTCATGCGCACTTAACGTGAATTGGCCATCCGCATTTTTTTGAGCATCAACCCAATGAAAACGCGCATCGGTGTTGACTGCATGCGTAGTTGAGCCCATTCGCAACAAAGAAAACTTACTGACGTCGGCACTGGTAGTGACCGTGAACGCTTCACCCGAACGAATTACGCCTGGCCCAACATCAATAGAAGGCCGCGTTGCGGAAGAACCATCAGCATTAAACAGATAAGGAGGCGTAAAAATTTGTCCATTTTGATGGCTCGCGCCATTCAGAAACTCATTACCAGAACCATAACCACCGCCGGCAGACAAAACGCGCCCATCATTCAACAGCAGTGCAACAGAGTGGTAGTTTCTAGGAACCGAAGAAGCCGCGGTGCGAGTCCATTCACCCGTTTGAGGATTCCATATTTCGCCATCAAATACAGAACCCACATTATTAAAGCTACCACTGTTTCGGCTACCGCCAACGGCCATTACGTCGCCGTTGGGCAAAGGCACAAGGTTATGAAAACCTCGGCCGATGGTCATATTGTTGGTCACTTGAATGCTCGGACTTGGCGTGTTCAGATCAACCGTAAACGCCTGATTCCTGCGCGCAGTCGGAACCCAAGAACCTTGGTTACCACCGGTAATTAGCATTTTTCCTGCGTCATACTGAATCGCTACACCTGGCGCAACGTCGGCAGAATCAGAGCTTGCGTTAGCACTTTGAAATGCACCAGTACCTGAGGTGTTAATTAGATGGTTTTCTTCCGTAGACCAAAAATGAAACACATCACCACTCGGCGCTACACTCAAGTTTGCCCACCAACGGCGCGCGCCACTTGTGCCATCTCGCGTGGTACGCATTTCGGAATAATTAACGCTGTTAAGAACTTCCCACCCCTTAGAAGCGGACCACTTTTCAGGGTTATTGAAATTACTCGCGGTGCCCATTGACGTCATCATCTCACCGGATGGCAGTGCGACAGTCACCGGATACCAACGGCCACCTGTCGCCATATTGTCGACCATGGTCCACTCGTTGTTCTCAAAATTAAACAAACTAGTCCATGGGCTGTTTAGCTGATTTCGACCTCCATTTACAAAGACCTGCCCCTCCTCTGTCATCGCTAAGTGAGCACAAAACATATTGTGCCCTTCACTATAGAGCTCATTAAAGCTGTTTGTTTTCGGATCCCACGTTGAGCTGTAGTTCTTTTCAGAACTAGGCCAAGTCGTTCTCTCTGAACCAGACCAAGTTAGCACTCGGCCGTCTGGCAAACTCGCTGCTGACACCGGCACTTGCGGCCAAGGGATAACGTCGCTCCACTGCCCAAGCTTTGCTTGTTCGCTGGCAGGCGTCGACATGAGACGTGAGATATCAGCCGCAACTAACTGATAGTTAAACATCGCGACTTGATCAATCGATATGTTGGCTGCACTTAACCAAGGCGTTTTACCAAGGTACATTGGGGCATCGTTATAAACAAAGTTACCGTCCAAGTTAACTTCAGAGTCTTTCGTACCATCAATAAACAACTGCAAACGGCTTCCATTCTTCACATATGCCAAATGTGTCCACTCATTTAACGGCAGCGATGCGACAGACTGTCTGCCACCTTCAGGTGTCGTATCCGTTTTAAAACGATAGGAGATTCTGTTGGTGTTAGGAATACGGGAGATCGCAAAGTTATAGTCTGTTGCGCTAGCCCCTTTAAAAACCAAACTCGTTTCTTCTGGTGAAGCTGCCGCCTCAAGTTTCACCCAAAAAGCAAGACCAAAATTAGTGGTTCCAGGACGCACATTGATTGAATTCGGGAGCACAACACCGTCATCTTCTGAATCAAACTGCAGGCCTGCTGAGTCAGCAATCGGGCCTTGCACAGCAAAAGGGGTACCCTGTTTCACACCTTGTTCTTCTAGGTCAAACTCATCAAACTTTTCCAAGTACATTGCTCGCGCACCAAGCGATGTTACTTTACGCTGATAGATATTTACTGCCGAAAACTGGCCCAATGCAGGGCTATGCCAAGGTGTATCGCCAAGATAGAACGGCCCCTGATTAACCAAAACCGTCCCCGCAAGTGCGACCGTCGAATCTAGTCGACCATTGATATACAACTTCAGCTGATTGTTCTCTTTTACATAGGCAATGTGATACCACTGACCAACCGCTAACGCCGTTTTACTATCGCCACCCTCATTAAAGTTACTGTCGGTACTAACTCGAAAATGCAGGCGGTTATCATTAGGCCGCATCCAAATACTAAAATTACGCTCGTTCGCTTCGCTTCCTTTGAAAGACATAATGCGCCACTGGCCGTCAAAGTTTTGCTCAGGCCGAAACCAAAAACTCATTGAAAAATCGCCAGTAGATGCTGAAATTTCAGTCCTGTGATCAACCGCTAAGCCGTCGCTATCCTCTAAAGTTTGAAGCGTGTCAGGGGAAATAACCGTACTGGTTAATGCGTAGGCGGGGCTACTCGTAACATCGATATTTCTTTCAATCGACTTTTCGATCAAAACGTCTGCATAAGCAGAAACTGCATGGAGCATTAACGCGAGAATCAAACTCGACATATGCAGTAAAGTAAAGAAACACTTGGCCATGAGGGGCTCCCTGTACAAAGAATTGCGAGCATCCAAAGCACTTTTCACGCCACATTACACTTTGTTCATTTGTGTCATTATGTTACTGAACTGCAACGATTCGTAAGCAGAAAATGTGTCAAAAATCACGACGCTTAATGAGAGAAACATCGACTGGTTCTGCCCTTAACACGAGATTCAGACCTAAAGGTCACGTAAAACGGATTGAAAAAACTAGTGGCAGGTACTTAAGAGAAGGTTCTACATCCCCGCCCGAGAAACCAAGGTATGAATTATTCCAAAGGGCCAACAACACTCGTTAGGACCGCACACAAAATTAGTATCAACATAGCAACGGCCATTTCAATCCCAATAGACTTCTCTATTTTCTCTCGCCCGCCATCTAATGATGAGATGAGCGGGACGACGCGAAATTTGTGGTTTGCTGCAATCGCCAGCACGGCGAGGACACTTATAATTTTGGCCAGAAGTACTTGCCCGTAGGCAGTGCTGATTAGCTCAGAGATTGAACCAAGCAACAGGTATGACAACCCTAACCCTGCGGCCAAGAGCACCGGCACTAAGCACATGGCTTGCATGCCAAATTTCTCCATAAGCCCCTGTAGTTTTGCACTTTGATTCGAGCGACAAGCATGGCGCAGCAGTGGCAGAGAGCCAAACCACCACGCCATCACAAGAACATGCAAGCAGACCAAGCTCTTCGCAACCCAGTTTAGCTCGGCCACATGCCCTGCTAGGGTGAACGAGTAAGCGAGAATCATAAAACAAATAGTAGCGAGCAGTTTAATCGCCAAATCAATTCTGTGAGAATGCCGCTCTCCCGCATCGTCCAGAAAATAGATGCGAATAGCTGTCAGAACTAACAACGCCAGCAAAGTGGTAAATCTTAATACCGCGACCTCTCCGATAGGCGAAGTCCACATGATATCCAGCATAAAGGGGTCGAGTATTCCCGCAATACCCGCTTCTGCCATTGCTCCGGTACTAGACAAAAACCAGAACACGACACCAGCACATGACATCAGTAGAGATACGATCGTCCAACGGGTATTGCCACCCGCTAGTAAGCCGTGTCTAGTCTCTGTGTAACGAAACGCGTAACTACCAAAGGCGCTCGCGAAACCAACATAAAAAACGAGTTTTGATACGATTACTAGGCTATTCCACGCCAGCATTTCCATACGCTAGGTTTCCTCCTTGTGGAATGTAAGTAGTGACATAAAAATCGCGAAGCGCGCGTTTGGTTTACTGCACAGTGAATTCGAAAGCGCCTTTCATCTTATGACCGTCTTTTCCCATCACGATCCAATCTACTTGGTAGGTAGCCGAACCCAGTGACGAGATCGGCCATGAGAATTGCTTACTCCAGCTTTTAGGAGGCGTGAACCCAAAGTTAACATTGTCGCCTGTGGACGTTTTGAGTTTAACTTTAACAACGCGCACCTCTCCGGAGAATGCTATCGACAGGCTTGAAGGCGGCTCATTCAAAACTTCGCCACGAGCAGGTGTCGATGATGACAAAGAAACATGAGCAAGAGAAAAACTACTAAACACTAAAGAAAAAAAGGACAAGGCAACACAGATTGCTTTCATAAATAACCTATCGTGATTAAAAAAAGAAGAAACTAACTAGCCCTACCCGCGCTTTTCAAACCTATAAACTCGTCAACACTTGCTTCCACTCAATTAGCTTCTCGTCTCGCGATTTAGCGGCATAGGCCGGACTGGTAGAAGGTAAAGTAAGTTGAGGCAACGCAATGTCACCGGTCACATGCTTTTTAAACAACTTCTGAGAGGCCTTGCCATTAAATGCCAGCAAAGTAATTGAAGGGTAAGCCTTCAAAAAAGCATCGAAGTCATTCGTGATAAGCGCCGATTCTTGAATGTCGGCATCCATACTACCCGGGCGAACTGCCTCGTAGACTACATCCCAAACCGCTAGACCTGCCTGTTTAAGCAATTCTACTCGCTCGGTGTAGGGCAATGCAGAATCAAAACCGAACAGTTGCGACATCAACCACCAAAACGCGTTCTGTGGGTGGCCATAGTATTGCTGATACTGCAGCGAACGCTGACTTGGCATAGAGCCCAACACCAGCACTTTTGGCTGCGCCCCTACAATAGGCGAAAAACCTTTATCAGCTTTAGCATAATCGTCTGCCGCCATTTTCTTAATCTGAAAAACTGACAGACACCGCGCCCGAGACTTGCTTCGCCTTGCTAACCGCATCATCGATACTGTCACCTAACGCTAAGCCAACGCCCATACGACGCGTACCAGACACTTCAGGCTTACCAAAAAGCCGAAGTTGGGTATCAGGCAGCGCTAACGCACTTTCGAGTCCTGAGTACTCAATGCTGCGGGACTCCCCTTCCACCAAAATAACGGAAGACGCAGCATTACCTATCTGTTTAATCGCGGGAATCGGCAAACCCAAAATAGCGCGTGCGTGCAATGCAAATTCTGACAAATCTTGCGAAATCAGCGTAACCAAGCCGGTATCATGTGGGCGCGGCGATACTTCGCTAAAGTAAACCTCATCACCTTTTATAAAAAGTTCAACCCCAAATAGACCATTGCCACCGAGGCTTTGCGTAATGGTATGCGCATAGTGTTTAGATTTCTCGAGCGCCGCTTCAGACATCGCTTGCGGTTGCCAAGACTGCTGATAGTCGCCATCCTTTTGCACGTGTCCTATTGGCGCGCAGTAGCTGGTTTTCCCGCCATGACGAACCGTCAGCAACGTGATCTCGTAGTCGAAATCAACAAAGCCCTCAACAATCACTTTACCCGCTCCGGCTCTGCCTCCAGATTGCGCATAATCCCAGGCGGCACGAATCGACTTGGCGTCTTTTACCAAACTTTGGCCTTTGCCAGACGAGCTCATAATAGGTTTAATCAAACATGGCATACCAATTTTCGAAATAGCCGCTTCAAAGCTTTCAAAGGTGTCTGCGAAACAATATGGCGATGTGAGCAGCCCCAATTCTTCCGCTGCGAGGCAGCGAATCCCCTCGCGATTCATTGTTAAATCAACTGCTCTGGCAGAAGGCACAATCGTTACGCCCTCTTCTTCTAATTCAACCAATGTTGACGTTGCAATCGCTTCGATCTCTGGCACCACAAAGTCCGGTTGTTCTTGCTCAATAATGGCGCGCAGCGCTTTGCCATCGAGCATATCAACAACATGGGAGCGGTGTGCCACTTGCATGGCCGGTGCATTCGCATAACGGTCAAGCGCAATCACCTCAACACCGAAGCGTTGCAACTCAAGCACCACTTCTTTGCCAAGCTCTCCGGCGCCGCAAAACATAACCTTTGTTGCTGATTTAGATAAAGGGGTTCCTAGCGTTGTCATCGTGTTATGCCTTAGTGGGTCTATCAAAATGAGATAAACGCTGACCTTGAAGCCAGCGTTATGCGAGCCAAAATGCTCTAGATATAGCTGCCAGATTCACGTTCGTGCACCTTTTCCATTACCGCTCGTTTTTGCTCGTTATCCATCGCGCCCCATTCGGTAATTTCATTGCCTGTTCGATGGCAACCAACGCAAATATCTTCATCGTCCAACGCACAAATACTGACGCAGGGGGATGCAACCTCATTGGCTTGCTTATCTGGGTTAATCATAGGTATTCATCAAGGAAGTTAGTGATGGGCGCATTCTAACTGAACTATTTAATTTGCTTAAGTTGCGATCGAAACTTTTGACCGTTTCTTACATAGTGAACCGCACTCATTTCAAGCATTTTCTTTTGCGGCTCACTTAGCTCTCGCTTGATCTTGGCTGGACTACCTACCACCAAACTACCGTCTGGTATTTCCATATTCTCAGGCACCAATGTGTTGGCACCTATTAAGCAATTCTTGCCTATCTTTGCGCCGTTGAGTACCACCGCGTTGATACCAATCAGACTATAGTCGCCAATGGTGCAGCCATGCAGCATTGCCTTATGCCCAATGGTTACACCCTTGCCGATCGTCAACGGGTAGCCGCTATCAATATGAAGTATGGTGCCATCCTGAATATTAGTCTGTTTGCCCACGACAACTTTGTCATTATCAGCACGAATGACAACATTGAACCAAATACTGACATCCGGATGCAGCGTGACATCACCAATAACAGTTGCGTTGTCAGCAATGAATGCAGGTTCGCCAATTATTTCTGGCGTCTTGTCACCTAAGGAATAGATCATGTTTTATCTCGCAATTTTGAAAAGGGCTGTATTTAAAATTTTTATTACGCATTACGTGAGGCGCAGACCTTATGAACTCATTGATTATTTAGGATCATCAAAGATCGTAATTTCAGCATCAAAGGCGACATTCAACAATTCAACCATCACAATTGCCGATAGCCCCCATATCTCGTAATCACGACCGCCGTAATGATAGTCATAGCTAGGAACCGATAACGCCATGCCTTTGTAGGTCATTCGATCACGCCGCTTTGGCTTCGCATTCAACATATAATTGACTGGGACTTTGAAAATGCTTTCAAGTTCGTCGGGGTTAGCTTCCAGTTCAATACCCTCATCAACCAAGCCAACATATGGCGTTACTTGAATGCCATGCAAAGAAACCAACTGACTTAAAGGGCCAACAATTTCGACTTGCTCTCTTAGCAGCCCTATCTCTTCATGACTTTCACGCAAAGCTGTGTCTAAGAGATCACGGTCATCCTCCTCCGACTTACCTCCAGGAAAGGCAACTTGACCCTGATGGGTACGCATATGACCAGCGCGCCGCGTCAAAATTATTTCAGGATTGTCGGTACTGCGCGTGAGGGGCACCAAAATACCTGCTTCTGGTAGACCTTCATTCATGCTCTTTGGAGAGTGCTCTTGTAGTCGCGTCACCAACTGGTGAATCATGCTCATAAGTCAGCTATATAAAATTAGTATCTAGCCACCTTAGCACAGCTAACATCCCATGTTAATTTGGGTATAATCAGCCTCCGTTAAAGCGAACTAGGCCACCGAAAATCATGAAGTTCTGCAGCCACTGTGCGAGTGAAGTTGAGAGTAAAGTCCCTGAAGACGACAACCGTCCGCGCTTCATATGCGTGTCATGCGAAACGATTCACTATCAGAACCCTAACATCGTCGCTGGCACTGTTCCTGTTTGGAATAACCAAGTACTGCTATGCAAACGCGCGATCGAGCCACGCTACGGCTACTGGACATTACCCGCCGGTTTTATGGAGAACCAAGAGACCACCACCGAAGCCGCGTTAAGAGAAACGTGGGAAGAAGCCGAAGCAAAGGTTACGGTAGACGGTTTATATACCGTTATTAGCGTGCCCCAAATCGATCAAGTACATATGTATTTCCGCGCCACGCTCACCGACGGTAAGTTCGGTGCTGGGCCAGAAAGCCTAGAAACTCAGCTTTATAATGAAGAAGACATTCCGTGGGACGAGCTCGCGTTCCCGACCGTAAAAAGAACCCTCAAACTGTTTTTTGAAGATCGCAAAAAAGGTGAGTTTGGTGTTCACGTTAGCGATATGATTCGCGAGCCAAGAAAAGCGCCCTGAACCTCGTAATATGACTCAACTCGCGACGAGTACGCGATACTTTTTATCCATCGCGTAATCAATAAAAAGCATCAAGAATATAGACGGGATAAAAAGCCAAAGACTACCCAGCATCAGCGGAGGAATAGCTGACGTCACCCCTAGTAAAAAAGACATCACCAACAGCAAAGGCTGCTTTTTCACGCGTGACATTTCGCCGCAGCGGCCGCATACCTTTTTCCCGTAGGGCCAACGATAAACTTTAAACGTATCGAAGCTATCTTCATCACAATGAGGACAAATCATATTGAACGTAACCCCCCCGTTTAGTATTTGAAAATTCGCTGTCAGAAATACAATTGAAGCAGTCGACCAGTCAACATTGACCGCCAACTATTTGTACTGAGCCGCCGTAATGAATTCGCCAAATGTCTCACACCAAACAATCAGAGAGGTATAAACCGACGGATCAATGCTCGTCGGCACCTTAACGATAAAGCTATCGAAAGTTTTAACATCGCCCAACCTGACCATTTGAGACTTCAATCGATTAAAGTCCGCTTCCGTTTCGACAAACTCCGGTGAAAAATATAATTTGTAGTCAGGCCCTGGCGCCAGCGTACCGACAAATGAAACTGAGTCTGCACTAATAGAAACCCTACCCTCGCCCCAGTGAAATGTATCGCTATCAATCAGATCGCGACGAAACGCTGCCGAGTAGTTTGCATCACTAGCCGCTGACACGATCGCCGCCTCTGACGGGCTTGGTGGTGCAATTAGAATTGGTAACGCATAAATGCCTGCCCCAAATCCAATAGCGACCGCACACGCATGCGACACAAGGAATAA